>MDSZ01208910.1_pt1 | contig 11188 bp, 19 predicted proteins | sample 811201 | NCBI WGS metagenome assembly MDSZ01 (sample SAMN05326647, study PRJNA326480) | marine metagenome | isolation source: seawater | place: Indian Ocean: North | collected 2010 | reverse complement strand
AGGTGCAGTTTATAGGATTAAAAAAATAAATAAAAAAGTTAAAAAGGCTGCTTTGATACAAAGTATAGCAAAAAAAAATAACGATAAAAATCTGCATATTTTATCTGATGTTAAAAAAGAGGTAAAGAAAACTAAAGATTTTAATAAATTTCTTAAAACAAATAATATTATTAACGCACTCATAGTTACTGACGATCTTTCACAAAAAAATATAAACAGATCGTCAAGAAACATAAAAAATCTTAAAGTTATTAATGAAAAAGGTACAAACATTTATGATATTTTTAAATATAAAAATTTGATCATTACTCAAAGCTCTATAAAAAATATACAGGACAGGATATTAAATGAAAAAAATTAGTTATTTCGATAGCATAGATCGGCCGATTATAACAGAAAAGGCTACAATACTTTCTGAGCAAAATAAAACAGTTTTTAAAGTTCATAAACTTGCTACGAAAGAAACTATTAAAAAAAATGTTGAAAAATTATTTAAAGTAAAAGTCGTAAAGGTAAATATTTTAAACTTAAAAACTAAATTTAAATTAAGACAAGGAAGGATTTCAAAAAAAAAAGGATACAAAAAAGCAATAGTAACATTAAAAAAAGGTCAGAGTATAGACTTAAGTGCTGGAGTATAATATGGGATTAAAAACTTTTAAACCGTACACAAAATCAACTAGAGGCACAGTAATAGTTGACAAAAGCAAATTATGGAAAGGATCTCCTTATAAGCCTTTAACAACTGGCCAAAAATTTACTGGTGGTAGAAATAATTTAGGAAGAATAACTTCAAGGCATAAAGGTGGTGGCTCAAAACACAAATATCGAATTATCGACTTCTTCAGAAAGAAAAAAGATTTATCCGCAACTATTGAAAGAGTTGAGTATGATCCAAATAGAACAGCCTATATAGCTTTAATAAAATATGAGGATAATACTAGAAATTATATTTTATGTCCTCAAGGAGTTAAGGTAGGAGATAAAGTTAAGTCGGGAAAAAACTTAGAAATAAAAGTGGGCAACTGTCTTGAGTTAAAGGACATACCTCCTGGTACTTCAATTCATAATGTTGAATTAATACCTGGCAATGGTGGAAAATTAGCCAGATCGGCAGGATCATCAGTTACTTTATCTGGTTTTGATGGTGACTACGCCATTTTAAGATTAACTTCTGGAGAGACCAGAAAAGTCAGAAATAATTGCGTTGCAACAATTGGTGTTGTTTCAAACCCAGACCAAAAAAATATTAAAATTGGTAAAGCCGGTCGAAATAGATGGAGAGGCAAAAGACCTCAAACACGAGGGGTAGCCATGAACCCAGTAGATCACCCGCATGGCGGAGGTGAAGGTAAAACTTCTGGTGGTAGATCACCTGTATCACCATGGGGACAATCAGCAAAAGGTTTAAAAACTAGAAAACCAAAACGTAGTGATAAATTTATCATTACTAGAAGAAAGAAAAGGAATTAAATATGACAAGATCAATCTGGAAAGGTCCTTTTGTTCATCCAAGTCTTTTAAAAAAAATAGATAAAATTAAAGATAGCTCAAATAAAAAACCTATAAAGACTTGGTCAAGAAATTCAACTATTATCCCAGAATTTGTAGGACATAGTTTTATGATACATAATGGAAAGACTTTTATACCAATTACAATTTCTGAAGAAATGGTTGGACATAAATTAGGTGAATTTGCACCTACAAGAACTTTTAAAGGTCATACACCAGCTGATAAAAAAGCAGCAGCTGAGTCTTCATCGGAGACAAAACCAGCACCAGGAGCATCAGATGCAAAAAAATAATTTAATAGTTAAAGCAATTAATAAAAATGTAAGATGCAGTCCCAGAAAACTATCTCTAATTCTAAGTTTTATCAAAGGGAAGAAAGCTGACTTAGCTCTAAGAGATTTAGAATTTACCAGAAAAAAAGCTGCACAAGATATAAGTAAAACAGTAAAATCGGCAGTATCTAACGCTGAAAATAACAATCAATTGGATATTGACAATTTATTTATAAAAGAAGCATATGTAGGCAGATCGTTAGTTATGAAAAGGTTTAGGCCAAGAGCTAAGGGCAGAGCTAGTCCTATAAAAAAACCTTATAGCAGAGTAACAATTGTGCTGGAAGAAAAAAAAGAAAAGAAGGTAAAATAAATGGGACAAAAAATTAATCCTATAGGACTAAGACTCGGTATTAATAGAGGCTGGGACTCAAATTGGTTTGCTAGGAAAAGAGATTTTGGAAAATATTTAATTGAGGATTTCAAAATAAGAAAATACATCAAAAAGAATATACAAAATTCTGGTGTGTCGGAGGTAATTATTGAAAGATCTTCTAAAAATTGTACAGTTTCAATTTTTACTTCGAGACCAGGTTTCGTTATTGGTAAAAAAGGTGCTGATATTGAAAAAATTAAAAATAATATTAAAAAAATTACAGACAGTGAAGTAAATGTAAATATTAAAGAGATTAAAAAGCCAGAATTAAATGCTAACCTAGTTGCAGAAAATATCGCACAACAATTAGTTAAGAGAATTGCTTATAGACGAGCCATGAAAAGAGCTATGCAATCTTCTATGAGATTAAATGCAAAAGGTATTAAAGTTATGGTGAGTGGAAGATTAGCCGGAAATGAAATTGCTAGAACAGAATGGTTAAGAGAGGGAAGTATACCATCACACACTTTAAGAGCTAATATAGACTATGGATTTGCAGAAGCTTTAACGACTTATGGAATAATTGGTGTTAAAGTTTGGATTTACAAAGGTGAAATCTTTGAAAAAGATTTTGAAAAAGAGAAAAAAGAAAAGGTGAAAAATGTTACAACCAGTAAGAACTAAATTTAGAAAAGCTTTTAAAGGCAGAATACATGGAAAAGCTAATAGAGCTATAACATTGAATTATGGTCAGTATGGCCTTAAGGCAATGGAGCCAAACAGAGTAATAGGAAAACAAATTGAAGCCGCTAGAGTTGCTCTGACAAGATATATGAAAAGAACTGGAAAAGTTTGGACAAGAATTTTTCCTAATATTCCTGTTTCAAAAAAACCAACAGAAGTTAGAATGGGTAAAGGCAAAGGATCTCCAGAATATTACGCTTGCAGAGTAAAACCAGGGAGAATTATATTTGAAGTTGATGGAGTAACAGAGGAAGTCGCTAAGGAAGCTTTATACAAAGCTGGAGCAAAATTACCGATAAAAACAAAATTTATTAGGAGATAAATTGTGAAAAAAAAAGAAGATAAAAAATTGACTAAAGATCAGGCAATCAAAAAGATTGAAACTTTAAAAAAAGATTTACTCAATATGAGGTTTAAAAAAATTAATAACCAAATTCAAAATACGGCTGAATATAATGAAAAAAAAAGGAGTATAGCTAGACTTTTTACTAAAGCTAACGAAACAAAATGACAAAAAGAGTTCTTAAAGGAAAAATTGTGAGCACAAAAAATAAAAAAACAATTGTTGTAGAAGTAACGAGAAAATTTCGACACCCTTTTTATGGGAAAGTAATGTCTTCTTCAAAAAAATATCATGCTCATGATGAGAATGAAAGATTTAAGGAAGGTCAGAATGTTTCAATTATTGAATGTAAACCCATATCGAAAAAGAAAAAATGGCAGGTTATTGAAAAATGATACAAGTTCAAACAGAATTAAATGTAGCAGATAATACCGGGGCTAGAAGAGTGGAGTGTATAAAAGTTTTAGGTGGATCTAAAAGAAGGTACGCTGCAGTTGGCGATTTAATTGTTATAAGCGTTAAAGACGCTATACCAAAAGGAAAAGTAAAAAAAGGCTCAGTTCATAAAGCTGTAGTTGTGCGAACAAAAAAAGAAATTTTTAGAGATGATGGATCTAAAGTTCAATTTGATAAAAATGCTGTTGTATTGACAGACGACAAAGGAGAGCCTATAGGTACAAGAATATTTGGTCCAGTTACAAGAGAGCTAAGATCTAAAGGACACACGAAAATTATATCATTAGCACCGGAGGTTATCTAAATGAATTTAAAAAAAGGTATTCAAGTGAAAATAATTACCGGAAAAGACAAAGGCAAAACTGGAGAAATTTTAGAAATAAATAAAAAATTAGGAAAGATCAAAATCAAATCAATTAATATGATAAAAAAACATCTTAAACCTACTAAAGAAAACAAAGGCGGAATAATTTCTAAGGAAAATTTTATTCATCTTTCTAATGTAAAAAATATAGATAAGAATATTAAAAAAAAAGGAATTAAAAAATGAAGGCTAGATTAAAAGATATTTACGACAAAGAAATAATTTCAAAGCTTATGTCAAAATTTAATTACAAAAATAAACATCAGGTGCCTAAGATAACTAAAATAGTTCTTAATATGGGTCTGGGAGAGGACGCTGCTGATAGTAAAAAAATTAAAACTTGTGTAGAAGATCTCAGTTTGATCACTGGTCAAAAAGCAGTAACAACTAAATTCAAAAAATCAATTTCGAATTTTAAAACCCGTAAAGGTTCAATGGCAGGTGTAAAAGTGACTTTAAGATCAAAGAAGATGTACGAATTTATTGATAGATTGGTAAATATAGCACTTCCTCGAATTAAGGATTTTAAAGGCCTTAAATCTACTGGGATAGATAATTCAAGTAATTATAGTTTTGGAATTAAGGAACATATAGTTTTTCCTGAGGTAAATTTTGATAAAGTAGATAAAATAAGAGGTTTAGATATTACTATAGTTACAAATAGTAATTCCAAAGAAGCGACTATGGAACTATTAAAAGAGTTTAATTTTCCAATAAAAAATAAAATAAATTGAGGTGTTATGGCTAAAACAAGTGCAATACAAAGAAATTTAAAAAGAATAAAACTGGCAAAGAAATATGAAAGCAAAAGAGCTAAATTAAAAAAGATAATAATGAATAAAAAATTAGAACTATCCGAGAGATTTGCAGCTCAACTGAAATTAAATAAACTACCTAAAAATTCACTTAAGATTCGAATTAGAAATAGATGTGAGGTGACTGGTAGACCTCATGGAGTTTATAGAAAATTAAAAATTTCAAGAATTGCCTTGAGGGAAATGGCTTCCTCAGGAAAAATTCCTGGTATAACAAAATCAAGCTGGTAAGGAGGAAATATGACTATAACCGATCCAATAGGAGATATGTTTACTAGAATTAGAAACGGTCAAATGCGTTCTTTAAACAGAGTTGACGTGCCTGCTTCTAAATTTAGATCTCAAATTTTAGAAATACTCAAGTCTGAGGGATATATTACTAATTTTAAATTAGACACAAAAGATAATAGCAAAATATTAAAAGTTGATTTAAAATATTTTGAAGGTTCCCCAGTAATTAAAGAAATTAAACGAATTTCAAAACCAGGTAGGAGAGTCTACTCTAGAGCAAATAGTATTCCAAAAATTCAAAATGGATTAGGACTTGCTATATTATCTACATCAAGAGGTGTAATGTCTGATACAGATGCTAGAAAAAATAATATTGGTGGTGAAATAATTTGTAAGGTATTTTAATGTCTAAAATTGGAAAAAAAAATATTATATTACCAAAAGATGCAACTATTAATGTTAGCGGAAGCCAAGTAACTATAAAAGGTCCGAAAGGATCTAAAGTTTTAACAATAAATGACAAAATTTTTTCTTCTAAGGTTAATGAAAAAAATGAATTTCAAATTGCACCTTTGAAAAAAGATATTGACAAAAAAACATCAATATTATGGGGAACTTACAGAAGTTTGATAAACAACGCTGTTGATGGTGTTTCAAAAGGCCATGAGAAAATTCTAGAAATATCAGGAGTGGGATTTAGAGCAAATTTAAAGGGAGAAAATTTAAATTTACAATTAGGTTTTAGTCATGATGTAAATGTAAAGATACCAAAAGATGTAAAACTATTAGTAGAAAAACAAACAGTAATTAAAATTACTGGAGCGGATAAAGAGATAGTGTCTAAATTAGCATCTGAAATAAAATCTCTTAAACCTGTTGAGCCTTATAAAGCTAAAGGAATAAAAGAACGAAATCAATTTGTTTTAAGAAAAGAGGGAAAGAAAAAGTAAAAATGAAAAGATTAAAAAATACGAAAAGAAAACTTAGAAATAGAAAAAAACTTAGGTCTGTTAGTCAGGACAGGCATAGATTGACCGTCTTTAGATCACTTAAAAATATTTTTGCTCAGATAGTAGATGATAAGAATAAAAAAACAATAGTTTCTGCATCCACTATTGAAAAAGAAATTAAAAAAGAAAAAAATAAAAAAATGAATATTTCAGAAAAAATCGGTGAAATTTTAGCCAAAAGAGCTAAAGAAAAAAAAATAGAAAATGTTTATTTTGATAGAGGCGCATACAAATATCATGGTAGAGTTAAAGCTTTAGCTGAATCTTTGAGAAAGAATGGATTGAAATTTTAAAATGGTTGAAACGGATTATAAAGAAAAACTTGTAGCAATAAATAGGATAACTAAAGTAGTAAAAGGTGGTCGAAGATTTGGTTTTGCTGCGTTAGTGGTTGTTGGTAACCAAAAAGGTTTAATAGGTATTGGACAAGGTAAATCTAAACAAGTTCCAGACGCCATAAAAAAGGCAACAGAAGTAGCTAAAAGAAACTTAGTAAAAATTCCATTGAAAGAAGGCAGAACATTACATCATGATGTAAAAGGAAAAAATGGATCTGGTAAGGTATTTATGAGATCTGCTCCTGCTGGAACAGGTATAATAGCAGGCGGTGCAATTCGATCAGCTTGTGAAGTTGTTGGTATCCAGGATGTTGTTGCAAAGTCATTGGGTTCTTCAAATCCTTATAATGTTCTAAAAGCTTGTGTGAAGGGTTTAAAAACACAAACATCTCCGAAAGCTTTATCAGCTACAAGAGGAAAAACAATTTCAAATATCATTTCAAATAGAGAAAATTAAAATGAAATTAAATCAATTAATAAAGACAAATAAAAAAAAAATTAGACCAGGTAGAGGAATCGGCTCTGGCAAAGGTAAAACTTCAGGCCGTGGTCACAAAGGTCAAAAATCTAGATCTGGTGTTGCAGTAAAAAGTTTCGAAGGTGGTCAAATGCCCCTGTATAGAAGGTTACCAAAAAGAGGGTTTAAAAATTTTGCAAAATCCAACGATACCGCTTTGATAAATCTTTCAAAATTGCAACTTTTATTTGATAATAAAAAGATCAATTCTTCAAGTGAAATTAATCTAAAAAGACTTAAAGAAGGGAAAATAATTAATAAAAAATTTACTAAGTTAAAGATTTTAGGATCAGGAGAACTAAAAACAAAAATAGACATTTCTACGAATTACATTACTAAACAAGCTCAATCAAAAATTGAAAAAATTGGTTGTAAATTAAATATTTTAAAGAAGTAATATATGTCTAACGAAACTCTTGCTCCTGGAACATTCTCTCAAGCTACAGATTTAAAAAATAGAATACTATTTACTATATTAATTTTAATAATTTACCGTTTAGGCACTTACATACCTCTAGCCGGTATTGATCCAGACGCTTTAAAAGAAATGATGTCATCTAGTCAAAAAGGATTGCTTGGTATGTTCAACATGTTTTCGGGAGGAGCAGTAAACAGAATGGCAATTTTTGCTCTTGGTATAATGCCATACATTTCATCATCAATTATTGTTCAATTGTTGACTGGGGTTTCGGATTATTTTAAAAGTTTAAAGGAGCAAGGTGAAATCGGGAGAAAAAAAATAACCCAATTTACACGTTACGGTACGGTTTTTATAGCGTCGTTGCAGGGTTATGGGGTTGCAGTAGGATTGGAAAACGCAGGAAATATAGTTGTGGATCCAGGATTAAATTTTAAAGTTATAACTACTATTTCTTTAGTGGCTGGTACGACATTTTTAATGTGGCTTGGAGAACAAATAACATTAAGAGGTATCGGAAACGGTATATCATTGATAATATTTTCTGGCATTGTAGCAGAGATACCAAGAGCATTAGCTTCAACTTTTGAACTTGGTAGAACTGGAGCTCTATCAGCTGTAATGATTGTTGGAATTTTTCTATTAGTAATTTTTACTGTTCTTTTCATAGTATTTTTCGAGAGAGCAATGAGAAAAATTTTAATTAATTATCCTAAAAGGCAAGTTGGTAATAAAATTTATGGGGGAGAGTCTTCACATTTACCTTTAAAAATTAATACTGCTGGAGTTATTCCTGCAATATTTGCCTCTGCGTTACTTCTTTTACCTATAACACTAACAAATTTTGGATTTTCTGAGTCCGAAACATTTATAAATATTTCATCCTTGTTTACTCAAGGACAGCCTTTATATATGTTACTTTATGCATCAGGGATTATATTTTTCTCTTTTTTTTATACTTCAATTGTTTTCAACCCAAAAGAGACTGCTGAAAATTTGAGAAAATATGGAGGATACATACCTGGGATCAGACCAGGCGAAAGATCCGCAGAGTATATTGAGTATATTTTAATTAGGTTAACTACTATAGGATCAATTTATTTAACTTTTGTATGTTTAATGCCTGAATTTTTGATCTCTAAGTATCCTATTCCATTTTATTTAGGGGGAACTTCACTACTTATCGTAGTTGTTGTTGCCATGGATACAGTAACTCAAGTTCAAACAAGATTAATGAGTTCACAATACGAATCTTTAATTAGAAAAACTAAATTTGGAAAAAATTAAATAATTTAATGAATATTGTTATTTTTGGTCCACCAGGAGCAGGCAAAGGTACTCAATCAAATTTTATTGTTAAAAATTATAATCTAATTCAATTATCGACAGGAGACTTTTTAAGAAAAGAGATAAAAGAAGAAACAAAATTAGGTTTAAAAATCAAAAAAATAGTAGACTCAGGAAATCTTGTTTCAGATGAAATTGTTGGTGAACTTATAGAAAAGACAATTTCAAATAGATCTTATAAAAATAGATTAATTTTTGATGGTTATCCAAGAAATATTTCACAAGCAGAAAATCTGGATAAAATTTTAAAAAGATACAATCAAAAAATCAGCTTAGTTTTAAGATTAAAAGTTTCATTAGAAACAATAAAAAAACGTATTTCTGGTAGATCGACATGTTCTACGTGTGGAAAAATTTATAATGATTTCTACAATCCTCCGCCAAAAGATAGCAAATGTTGTTCTTCAAATTCTCTAAAAAAAAGAAGTGATGATAATGTTGATGTTGCAATTAAAAGATTTAAAACTTACGAAAATGAAACTCAACCCGTATTAGATTATTATGATAAATATGGTCTTTTAAAAGAAATTAATGGAGAAAATCAAATTAACCTTATTTTTAAGGAAATTAGCGATATTATTAATGTGATAGAGGGTTGACTTTAAATAATAACGCCATATAAATACGCATAAACTAAACCCAAAACTATGGCTCGTATTGCAGGGATAAATATTCCACAAAATAAGGTAGTGAGTATTGCACTGACTTATATTCATGGAATTGGACTTAACGCGTCTCAAAATATTTGTAAAAAATTAAGCATACCTCTAAAAACAAGGGTGAATGAACTTACTGAAGAACAAGTTCTAAAAATAAGAGAATTTATTGACGCAAATTATAAAGTAGAAGGTGACTTAAGACGAGAAGTTTCCGTAAATATTAAAAGATTGGTTGATCTAGCTACTTATAGAGGTAGTCGACATAAAAAAAAATTACCAGTGAGAGGTCAACGCACGCATTGTAATGCCAGAACAAGAAAAGGTAAGGCCATCGCTATTGCTGGAAAAAAACTAACACCATTGAAGAAGTAAACTATTATGAGTAAACAAAAAAAAAAGATTGAAGAAAATTCTAAACCTGAAGTTAAAAATGAAACTTTGAAAAAAAGTTCATTAACAAAAAATAAAAAAAAAGTAAAAAAAAATATTTCTTCTGGTATAGCTTTTGTTTACTCAACATTTAACAATACAATAGTCTCTATTGCTGATGAAAATGGAAATGTTGTATCTTGGTCTTCAGCTGGAGCAAAAGGATTTAAAGGATCAAGAAAATCTACACCATATGCTGCTCAAGTAGCAGCAGATGACGCTGGCGCCAAAGCTTACGAGATGGGTTTGAGAACTTTAAGTGTTCAAGTTAAGGGACCTGGATCTGGAAGAGAAACAGCTTTAAGATCTTTACAGTCAAGAGGTTTTAAAATTACTTCAATAAAAGATACTACACCTATGCCACATAATGGCGCAAGACCACCAAAAAAAAGGAGAGTTTAAAAAATGGAAAACACATCTACAATTATAGATAAGAATTGGAAAGATTTAATTAAACCAAGCAAATTACAAATAACTAGTAACGATGATAAGTCAATAGCAACAGTTGTAGCTGAACCTTTAGAAAAAGGATTTGGACAAACTATTGGAAACTCCTTAAGAAGAATTTTATTATCATCAATCCAAGGAGCTGCTGTAACTGCTATTCAAATTGATGGTGTACTACATGAATTCTCCTCAATAAAAGGTGTCAGAGAGGATGTAACCGATATAGTATTAAACTTAAAAAATTTAGCCATTAAATCAACTTCATCTGGTTCAAAAAAAATTATTCTTGATATAAAAGGACCAAAAGAAGTCAAAGCAAAAGATATAACTTTAGTAAATGAAATAGAAATTTTAAATCCAGAAATGACTATATGTAATTTAGATGAAAAAACTCACTTTCATATGGAGTTATTTGTAAATACAGGAAAAGGATATGTACCTGCTCCTAAAAATAGATCAGAAGATAGTCCACTTGGTTTAATCGCGATTGACTCAGTATTCAGTCCGGTAAAAAAAGTCTCTTTTGCAGTTGAGAATACAAGAGCTGGAAGTGCGTTAGATTACGATAAATTGGTAATGTCAGTAGAAACAAACGGAACTGTAAATGCTGAAGATGCAATAGCTTACTCTGCAAGGATTTTCCAAGATCAATTATCAATGTTTGTTAATTTTGAAGATCCGAAAGAAGTTGTTCAAGAGATTAAATCAACTGAACCTGAATTTAATAGAAATTTACTAAAAAGAGTAGAGGAATTGGAACTTTCAGTAAGATCCATGAATTGTTTAAAAAATGACAATATAATTTATATTGGAGATTTAGTCCAAAAAACAGAACCTGAAATGTTACGAACTCCAAATTTTGGTAGAAAATCACTTAACGAGATTAAAGAGGTTTTAAGCACTATGTCTT
>MDSZ01110149.1_pt1 | contig 11188 bp, 14 predicted proteins | sample 811201 | NCBI WGS metagenome assembly MDSZ01 (sample SAMN05326647, study PRJNA326480) | marine metagenome | isolation source: seawater | place: Indian Ocean: North | collected 2010 | reverse complement strand
GAATCAAAATATTGATAGGGCTTGGTTTTATGGTTTCAAAACCTTTTTTCCGAAAACTAAAAGCATAGGTTATCAAGATTTCCTATATTATCCCCATTTACCAAATCAATCTCCAACTAATTATGAGTTTAAAGCTAACCTGATCCCTGACAAAATTGTTATGACGAGCAAATCTTTTATAAAAAATCGAAGAGAATTTTGTAAAAATATAAAAATTATTTTAGGACCTTCTTTAAATAAGCAAAAAATTTTTAAATCTTCAAAAATGTCAACTAATTATAAATTTGTTATAGCTCTGTGTGGCATAAAAGTTTTGGATGAAATAATGATTTCATGGCTTTATTTTCTTATTAATAAAGATGACAATTTAAAAGTATATCTGAGACCTCATCCTATATTGCCAATACACAAGCTAAGAAATTTTGACATAAAAATATTTAAAGATCGAATATCTGTGTTAAATGGAAATATTGGGAACATTTTAGAAAAAACTGAGATTTTGATTACGTCTGGTCCAACTAGTATAATTTATGAGTCAGTTGTTTATGGATGTAAATTATTTTATTTATACCTAGATCCATGTGATAAGATCTTAAAAAGTAATACGAGTATTCCAAAAAAAAGTTTCGTTTTTATAAAAAACAAAAATGATTTTTTAAATCAAATTAAAAGATGGAAAGAAAAAAAACATATTAAAGTTAATTCAAATCTTAAAAATAAATTTTATACTAAAATAAACGATAAGAATTTAAAAATTTTTTTTTAATGGTGGGTGTGATAAGAATTGAACTTATGACCTCTACGATGTCAACGTAGCGTTCTACCACTGAACTACACACCCTTATATTTTAAACTAAAAGATGATATAACATCCTTTATATTCTAATCCATGAAAATTTAAAAATGATTATAGCAAAAAAAATTACAATAAATATATTGCAAATTCTTATATATTTATTACCAATTACTTTTATTTTAGGAAATCTAATTATTAATATTTTTGTACTAATAATATCAATACTGGGGGGATTATATTTTAAAAAAAATTTATTAGATTTTAAAGATAAAAAAATACTCTATTTAATAAGTTCATTTTTCCTTTTATTGTTATTTTCAACTTTATTTGAATTGTTCGTTCACGGTTTTTATCCTGATTGGATAAAAGCGATACTTTATTTAAGATTTTTTTTACTCCTTTTGGTAATAAAAGCTTTGGTATCTAATGGCTTATTAAATTTAAATTATTTTTTAAGTTCATGTTTTTTTATATCAGGATTTGTTTCTATAGATATAATAATCCAATTTTTGTTAGGACAAAATATTCTGGGATATTCCCCAGTTACCACTCGCGGAGGAATACAATATTTCTCTGGTATATTTGGGGAAGAATTAGTAGCAGGGGGTTATGTATTGATGTTTTCTATTATTGGAATCTTTTCAATACCATTTTTATTTAAAGGTAATAAAAAAATTTCATTATCAATCATCTTTTTGATAATTACAGTGATTATTTTTCTTTCATTATTATTAGCTGGAAACCGAATGCCGACTTTAATGTTTATATTTTCTTTAATTTTATTTTCTCTGTTGATTAAAAAGAAAAAATATAAATATCATTTTTTCTTTATTGGCACAATTTTGTTGTTAATTGGTACATTTACTTTATTTAAATCTGAAACTTTTCAAAATAGATACTCATCTTTTCTTAAAGGTATACCTAACCCCATACATCTGATAAAAGAAATACAAAAAGATTATCCTGAATTAGAGAAGTATAAAAATTCGGGTAAGCAATTTCACACTTATAAAGAATATAATGCTGAGGAAAATTATGAGTTGTTTCCTCATTACACTGGTCATTTTCCTTTATACCTAACATCATTATCTTTATTTATTGATGATCCAATATTTGGTAAGGGAATTAAATCTTTTAGAAACAACTGTATTAAAAAAGTCTATTTACCTAACCGAGTTTGTGAGAGCCATCCACATAATTTCATCCTTGAAATTCTAAATGATACAGGGGTGTTGGGGTTATTTTTTATTTTTATACCAGTATTATTTGTATTGTTTAATCTTTACAGAGAGTACCTTATTGGAGATAAACGAAATAATTCAATATCGAATTGGGTATACATCGCAATTATTTTAGCAATAATAGTGCAAATTTTTCCATTAAGAAGTTCTGGAAGTTTTTTTTCGACTTTTAATTCCGCCTATACATTTTTATTGTTAGGAATTTCTTTGGGTTTAAATGAAATAAGATTTAAAAATATAAATAAATAAGCTAAATCAATATTAAATTACTCTTTTTGGTCTATTTACAAGCTTCTAATAAAATATTATAAGATCTCGCCTGGTAATTATTGCGAAGGGGTTATACCCGATCCCATTCCGAACTCGGAAGTCAAGTCCTTCAGCGCCAATGGTACTTTGTCTTAAGACACGGGAGAGTAGGTCATTGCCAGGCTTATAAATTATGAAAGTTGTAAGCTCATTAAAGTCATTAAAAAAAAGAGATTTGAACTCTAAGCTAGTGAAGCGAAGAGGTAAAGTATATATAATAAATAAAAAAAATCCAAAATTCAAAGCTCGTCAAGGTTAATCATGGACGATAATGAAAATAAAAAAACCTATGATGGATTTACAAAATTTGTATTATGGGGAACAATTTTTATAATCGTAATTTTAATAATATTAGCCTTAACACTTCTGTAAAAATCGGACATAAAAATAATGATAGTTGGTTCAACAAAAGAAGATTTATCACTAGAGAAAAGAATTGCAATTACTCCCGAGGCTGCCAAAAGCATAATAAATCTTGGAATTAAAATTTGTATAGAAAAAAATTATGCTATCCATATTGGAATTAATGATGAAGAATATAAAACTGTAGGTGTTGAAATTAAAAATACTCCTGATGAAGTTATCAATGCATGCAAGCTTCTCGTAAAAGTAAACTGTCCATCTAACAATGAAATAAATTCTTTAAAAGAAAAGACAATATTAATAGGAATGTTAAATCCTGCTAAGAACAAAAGTCAAATAAATGAAATTATAAAAAAAAAAATTAATGTATTTTCTTTGGAGTTGTTACCACGAATTACTCGGGCACAATCAATGGATGTGTTATCTTCCCAATCAAATTTGGCAGGATATCGAGCGGTAATTGATTCAATATTTGAATTTGAAAAGGCTATTCCGATGATGATGACAGCCGCTGGAACGGTTCCAGCAGCAAAAGTTTTAGTTATCGGTGCCGGTGTAGCTGGATTACAAGCTATCGCCACCGCAAAAAGACTTGGTGCTATCGTTTCCGCAACAGATGTAAGAGCTGCTTCTAAAGAACAAGTAGAGAGTCTCGGTGGAAAATTTTTGATGGTAGATCAATCTGAAGATATGGAAACGTCAGGAGGTTATGCCAAAGAAGCAAGTGACGAATACAAAAAGAAACAAGCAGAAATGATGCAAGAAGCATTAAAGAAAAACGACATAGTAATTTGTACTGCCTTAATACCTGGAAAACCTGCTCCAAGAATTTTGACTGAAAAATTAGTTAAATTAATGAAACCAGGCTCAATAATTTATGACTTAGCAGCTGAACAAGGTGGAAATTCAGCTTATTCTGAACAAGGAAAAATTAATTTAATCGATGGAGTAAAAGTAATTGGGGTAAAAAGTTTAATGAACAGATTGCCACTAACAGCATCCAGTTTGTATGCAAAAAATCTATTCAGCTTTATAAGAAATCTTTATAGTAGAGATAAAAAAGATTTTAATATTAATTTAGAAGATGAGATAATAAGCAAAACATTAATCAAGGAGATTTAGCATTGGAAATAGATCCGTTTATATTTAGATTGAGCATTTTTATACTTTCAATTTTTGTTGGGTATTATGTTGTTTGGAGTGTTACTCCGTCTCTACATACCCCATTAATGTCAGTTACAAATGCCATTTCATCAGTAATAATAGTCGGGGCAATAATTGCTGCATTATCTAGCACTTCTGAAAATATTTTTAACACGTCAAGTATATTTGGATTTTTGGCAATTATTTTGGCTGCTGTAAATATATTTGGTGGTTTTCTAGTGACCCAACGAATGCTTCAAATGTATAAAAAAAAAAAGAAAGATAAAAAATGATGATATCTGCTAATCTATCTGCAATATTTTATTTAATTTCAGGTATATTATTTATTCTGGCCTTAAGAGGTCTTTCTTCTCCAGATACCTCAAGACAAGGAAATTATTTTGGAATTATAGGAATGATAATTGCTATAATTGTAACTTTTTTATCGGTAGGAAATTTTAGTGTCTCTATATTTTATGTTTTGGCATTTTTATTGATAGGAGGTTCTGTTGGAGCGTACATAGCCTTTAAAATTCCAATGACTGCAATGCCAGAATTAGTAGCGGGATTTCATAGCTTAGTAGGTCTTGCTGCTGTATTTGTCGCTATAGCAGCTTTTCTTAATCCAGAGGTATTTAATTTGGGATTTTTAGGAAATATAAAGTTAGCAAGTTTAATCGAGATGTCTATTGGGGCTTCGGTAGGTGCAATTACATTTTCAGGATCAATTATAGCCTTTTTAAAACTAAGGGGAATAATGTCTGGCGCCCCAATAACTTTTTTTGGGCAACATTATTTAAACTTAATATTAGGATTAGGAATTTTTGCGCTAATTTTCTACTTGTGCAAAACTCAAGAAGCAAATATTTTTTGGACTGTAATAGCAATTTCTTTCTTAATCGGAATTTTACTAATTATACCAATAGGTGGAGCAGACATGCCTGTTGTAATATCTATGCTTAATTCTTATTCAGGATGGGCAGCTGCAGGTATTGGATTCACTCTAGAAAATTCAGCCTTAATAATTACTGGTGCTTTGGTTGGTTCATCAGGCGCAATACTTTCTTATATAATGTGCAAAGCGATGAATAGATCCTTTTTCAGTGTTATCCTTGGAGGTTTTGGTGCAGATAGCTCTACAACTGGAATTGATAACAAGAAAGAAAATAAACCAGTTAAAAGTGGAAATGCAGAAGACGCAGCTTTTCTTATGAAAAATGCATCCTCGGTAATTATAGTCCCAGGTTATGGAATGGCAGTAGCCCAAGCTCAGCATGCTCTAAGAGAAATGGTAGATAAATTAAAAAAAAATGATATTAAAGTTACTTATGCCATTCATCCAGTAGCTGGCAGAATGCCAGGACACATGAACGTACTTTTAGCAGAAGCAAATGTCCCCTATGATGAGGTTTTCGAACTGGAGGATATTAATAATGATTTTGCCAATGCTGATGTAGCTTTTGTTATTGGTGCAAATGATGTTACAAATCCAGTTGCTAAAACAGATCCTCAAAGTCCAATATTCGGTATGCCAGTCCTTGATGTTGAAAAATGTAAATCAGTTTTATTCGTTAAAAGAAGTTTGTCGCCCGGCTATGCAGGAATAGATAATGAATTATTTTATAGAGATAACACTTTAATGTTATTTGCTGATGCTAAAAAAATGACTGAAGATATCGTAAAAAATTTAGAATAATGAAAACTAAAATTTTTTGTGACATTGCTGATTTTAAAACTATAAAACTTTATAATAAAAAAACTATTGTTGACGGTTTTACCACTAATCCGAGCTTAATGAGATTAGCGGGTGCAAAAAATTATGAAAATTATTCTCTTAAAATTCTTCAAATATGTAAAATTAAACCTATTTCTTTTGAAGTTTTTGCTGACAATCCAAAGGAAATTTTAAGACAAGCTTATAAAATTAATAAATGGGGAAAAAATGTATATGTAAAAATACCAGTAGTTAACTCAAAAGGATTATTTATGGGACAAACAATAAAAGAATTAAGTAACAAAGGTATCAAACTTAATATAACTGCAGTTTATACTTACGAACAAACTAAAAAAATTTATAAATGCCTTAATAAAAAAACCAAATCTATTATTTCAATTTTTGCTGGCAGAATGGCAGACCAAGGCAAAGATCCTATTCCAATTTTCAAAAAAAGTATTTTACTGACAAAAAAAAATAAAAATGTCGAAATCTTATGGGCCAGCACAAGAGAGCCATATAATTATATTCAAGCCAAACAATTAAAATGCAATATTATAACAGTTCCCCCTAAGATAATTTCAAAAATTGATAATTTCGGTAAAAGTTTTAATAAGCTTACCTTAGATACTGTAAAAGGCTTTTTATCTGATAGCAAAAAATCAAATTTTAAAATATAAATTTAATTGTATTTTGGTTGCGGGGGAAGGATTTGAACCTTCGACCTTCAGGTTATGAGCCTGACGAGCTACCAGACTGCTCCACCCCGCGATAAATTTTATAATTTTTCTAAGTTTATAGCTTGCAGCTTTTCTTTATCTTCTTTGATATCGAATTTTATTTTTTGGTCCTCTTTCAATACTCTTAGCTTAGATTCTTCTAAAGCTGATACGTGTAAAAAAATATCTCTGTTCGTATCCTCCTCTGTAATAAATCCGTAGCCTTTTTTTGAATTAAACCATTTTACTTTACCTTGTGGCATTTAATCTCCTCTAAGAAATTAATATCTATTTCTTAATTTTTGTTGTTTTTTAATTCTTTTTAAATTTTCTGTTTTAATTCTTTTTTTTCTCTCGGATGGTTTTTCATAAGTGCTTTTCATTTTCATAACTTTGAAAAAACCTTCTTTTTGTAACTTACGTTTTAAAACTCTTATCGCTTGTTCAACATTATTGTCTTTAACCTCAATTTTAATAACTACCTCCTGTTAATGTTATGCTAGTTAGCATTTAAGTACGGAATTGTCCACATACTTTAAATAAATGATTAATGTTCAGTTTGGTCTGCTTGATTTTCTTTATTAATTTTCTTTTCCTCTCTTAATTGTCTTTTTTTCTCCCTTTCTAATCTTCTCTTTGCTTTGTCTAATGCTTTTTGAAAAGCCTCTTGAGTACAAAGTGATAAAATTACTGGATCTCTAGGTTTAAGATTAGAAAAATTCCAATAACTTCTTTTTCTTATTAACGACACTGTGCCCTTGGTACTACCAACAAGTTTAGAGATTTGACCGTCTGTCAACTCTGTTGCATTTTTACATAACCAAAGAACTGCATCGGGTCTATCTTGCCTTTTAGAAATCGGGGTATATTTTGGTTTTTTTCTCTCAGTTAATTGAACGATATTTGTTTTTTTAATAAGATTTAATTTTCGTTCTGGATCTTTTGAACAAGCGTCTATTTCCTCTCTTGTTAATTGACCAGCAAGAATAGGATTGTAAGCTTTAATTCCTTTTGCGACGTCACCGTCAGCAATTCCCTTAACTTCTAGCTCATGTAAATTACAAAAGTTAGCAATTTGTCTAAAAGTTAAATTTGTATTTTCGACCAGCCAAACAGCTGTAGCTTTTGGCATGAATGGAAATTCTTGCATAATTTATTTCTTTCTTAGATTGCTAAATTTTTTGTTATATTTACTTACACGACCTTTATCTAAAATTTTCTGAGATCCGCCTGTCCAAGCAAAATGGGACTTAGGATCAATATCCAGTTTAAGAGTATCATTTTCCTTTCCCCAAGTAGAGCGAGTTTCAAACTCACTGCCGTCAGTCATTACAACTTTTATTTTGTGATAATCTGGATGAATTTTTTTTTTCATTGTTGTTTTTTAGCTCATTAATTAAATTTACTCAATATTTTTTTTTATAAGTCCTACTAAATTTTTATGAATATTATCATTTGAGGCAATAATATTCCTTTTTATTGGATTGAAATCATCTTTGTTTAAATACTCAATAAAGCCTCCCGATTCTTTTAAAATTATTATACCGGCCGCAATGTCCCAGTAATTAAGTTCTCTTTGCCAATAGCCATCAAATCTACCACAAGCGACATAGGATATATCTAATGCCGCACTTCCAAATTTTCTAATTGGCGCATTAATTTTGAGCGATACATCGGAATATTCTTTCAGAATTTTTTCTTTAATTTTACTTGAGAACTTTGGTCCCCCAGTAACTAAAAGAGAATCTTCTAAATTCTTTTTTTTAGAAACTCTTATTCTTGAATTATTTAAAAAGGCACCATTTCCTTTTTCTGCAAAAAAAAGTTCATTTTTTATTGGATCAAAAATTATTCCACACTTAATCTCATTATCCTCCTCATATCCTATTGATATAGCAAAATGTGGAATACCGTTTAAAAAATTAGTTGTTCCATCGATCGGGTCGATAATCCATCTATTATCTTTATTATTCTTATTAATCTCCCCAGCCTCTTCGCTTAAAATACCATAATCTGGATGGGCTTTGAGCAATTCGTCGATTATAATTTTTTCTGTTCTTTTATCTGCAGACGACACAAAATCGCCTGGACCTTTAGAAGAAACTTGTAATTTTTCTATCTCACCAAAATCTCTTATTAATGATTTAGCTGATTTCATACATGCTTTATATATAATATTTAATTTAGGAGAATTTAATCTCATGTTAACTTACCTTCTTTACATATTCTAGAGTTCTTGTATCAATGATGATTTTATCACCGCTTTGAATAAAAGGAGGAACTGAAACTGTAAGCCCGTTTTTTAATCTTGCAGGTTTATAAGATGAAGCAGCAGTTTGGCCTTTAACTACAGAGTCCGTTGTTTCTATTTGACACTCTAAATTTTTTGGAAGTTCTAATCCCATTGGCTTTTCATCTAATAATGATATTGTTACTTCTAAGTTTTCTCTCAATAATTTTTTATTCTCTCCAATTAAACTATTTGGTAGTGAAATTTGTTCAAAACTTTTATTGTCCATGAAGAAACAATTTTCATCGTCAGAATATATATAATTGAATTTTTTTTCATCAACATCAGGTTTTTCAACTGTCTCACTTGACCTAAATCTCTCGTTTAATTTTGTCCCTTTGATTACACTTTTTAATTCAACTTGGTTAAAAGCTCCACCTTTCCCAGGTTTTACATGCTGTGTTTTTAAAACAGTCCAATAGTCGTTCTTATGCTCTATAACCATACCTGGTTTTATTTCAATCGCTGTTATTTTCATCACTTTATTCTCTTTATTGCATCTGACGGATTTAATATTGGGTTATTCCAAATAAAACTAGATATTGCAATATAATTTGCACCCGAATTCAAAAGTTTTTTATAATTTTTTTGGTTAACACCACCTATGGCTACTATTGGAAGCTTTGTTTTATCTCTTATTTTCTTAAGATCAATAATTTTTGCTTTTTTGGCTTTTGGTTTTAATTTTGATTTAAAAAATGATCCGACACCTATATAGTCAGCATTAAAATTCTCCGCTTTTCTAACTAAATATAATGAATTATGGCAAGTAACACCTAGAATTTTTTTTTTTAAAATTTTTCTGGCAATGCTAACCTTTGTATCTAATTGTCCTATATGGCAGCCATCAACATTCGATTTTAAAGCTAAATATGGGTTATCATTTAAAATTAATTTTACACGGTATTTTTTTGTAATCTTTTTAACTTTTTTTAGAATATTAAGAACATATTTATTTTTTTGCCCCTTTAATCTAAGCTGAAAATACTTTACCTTTTTTGATTTTAAGACCTTAGATAACTCAATATAAAAATTATTATTAAGTCTTTTTGGTGAAATAAGGTAAACAAATCTTGCCAATTTAGGCCGCTATTTCTTTTTCCAAATTTTCACTCCAAGCGCCTTTGGAGGATAAGCCATTCATTTTAGCTCTGTGATTGAAGACTTCTTGAACCTTGCTGACGTTTTTAGTATCTTTAGACCAAGTTTTTAAAGCACTTTGTTGCAAGGCCCTTCCATAAGAAAAAGTTATTAAAAAATTAGTATCATTAATTAAGTTAATTTGATTTAAATTTCTACTAGCCTCGATTTCAGTTTGACCGCCAGATAGAAATGCAATTCCAGGTACTATACTAGGTACATTTTTTTTTAAACATTCAAGTGTCATTTTTGCTATCTCTTCTTTATTTGATTTTTTTTTACATTCTGATCCAGGCAAAATCATATTTGGTTTAAGAACAGTGCCTTTTAAGTTAACTTTATGCAATTCAAGTTCATTATAGCATTCATTTAAAACATTTGTTGTCACTTTGTAGCATGTATTAATGTCATGATCACCGTCCATTAGAACCTCTGGTTCTACAATTGGAACCATGTCAGCCTCTTGAACTAATGCAGCATATCTAGCTAAAGCATGAGCATTAGATTTTATGCATTGTGTCGATGGATGATTTTTACCTATTGAATAAACAGCTCTCCATTTAGTAAATTTTGCTCCTAATTTATTATATTCCATCAATCTTTCTCTTAGTCCATCTAGACCTTCTGTTATCTTTTCTTTATTTGATCCTGCCAATAATTTTGCACCTTTATCTACTTTAATACCTGGAATGGAGTTGTTTTTAGAAATTAAATCTGGAATAGAAATACCGTTACTACTTTTTTGTCTTAAGGTTTCATCAAATAAGATTACACCACCTATGAACTCTTTCATCGCTTTTGACTGAAATAATGTTTCTCTAAAATTTAATCTATTTTTTTCTGTGGACTCTATTCCAACACTTTTTAATCTTTTTTCCATTGTTCCAGTGCTTTCATCAGCTGCAAGTATACCTCTTCCTTTTGCACACATTTTTTTAGCTATTTCTTCCAATGACATAAATATACGTTTATTTTAAAACTTCTATTCCAGGCAAGTTTTTTCCCTCAAGAAACTCTAAAAAAGCTCCCCCAGCTGTTGATAAGTGTGTAAATTTTAAATTAGAAGTATAAGTGTTAATTGCAGAAACTGTATCACCACCACCTACGATTGATAATAAGTTTTTCTTTGATGTATTTTCGGATATTGACTGAGCCAATGCAATGGTTCCACTCGCAAAATTTTTGTTCTCAAAATATCCTGCCGGACCATTCCATAAAACCGTATTAGACTCATTTATTTTTTTCGATATATAGTTAATACTTTTTGGGCCTATATCTAAAATAATTTGATTCTCTTTAATTTGATTAAGTTCAATCTGAAAAGGCTTTCCACTTGTACTTTCAGAAACAGTACAATCCAAAGGTATTATAATTTCGCAATTATTTTCATTAGCTAAATCATACAGTTTTTTTATTGTAGATTTGCTGTTTTCCTCTATCAAGGACTTACCAACTTTATAACCTTTGTATAAT
>MDSZ01102814.1_pt1 | contig 11188 bp, 4 predicted proteins | sample 811201 | NCBI WGS metagenome assembly MDSZ01 (sample SAMN05326647, study PRJNA326480) | marine metagenome | isolation source: seawater | place: Indian Ocean: North | collected 2010 | reverse complement strand
AATCCATACTCTGAGCGTTCAGATGCATATAAATCAATAAATATGTCTTTTTCAAAGGATTTGAAATATAAAGATTATAGAGTAGCCTTAGGCTTAAATATTTACAATTTGTTTGATTTTAGGAATCAGCTTTACGTTTATCCATTAACAGGAGATTCAGATAATCCTGGAGCGTATTATATGGATGATGTTGGGCTTGGGCCTGGAGAGACTCTTTCGAGCTCTTTCTATGATAGGCCATGGAACTATTCTAGTCCAAGAGAGGTTAATTTTTTTATAAGGGTTGATTTTAGATGATTTTAAGAAAATTTTTATTAATACTATGTTTACCAACTTTGGTTGTTTGTTTAATTGCTGAAGAAATTAACAATAATAACCAATCAAGTGATTCATACCGATCTTATTTTGATTTGGATCAAAGCGAAACCTCTTCTAGGGGTGGGATTGGTCAGTTCGGCTTTCCATCCAATCCCATGAATGATAGAGCTAAAGGGTATCTATTGAAAGGGGTTGTTAAGAACGCTGTGACCAATTATGGCAACTTTATATCTTGGGATGAGCATCCTGCTGGAATGTGGAAGGAATATACTTATTTGCCTCACGTAGGAATGATCGCTGGGGTTCCTGGTCAAAAATATTCGTATAAATTTAATGATGGCGAGTCAAATTCTGGCTGGTATAAGGTTTCTGATGCTGAATTGGTTGGTTTGTTAGAATCTTTTTCAAGCGCTCCAGATGATTGGAATCCAAATTTAACGCTATCTGGAACATGGAATGATGAGAATGGAGGTCAAGTTGCTGTTTTCTGTTCTGAGAATGCATATGAAGCTTGGTTTCAGGGAGACAAAGAGGTTTTTGTTGATGTTGTTTTTGATGCTGCAGATGATAGAGGGAATCTAGGTGAAAGAGTCCAGGTGGGAGATGATTTAGATCACTATGGAATAACAACATCCAATCAATGGGCTGTTGTTGAAGGTAGCTCTCCTAATGTGATTTGTTTAAGCGTTGATTATGACCCTTATGAGTATTTGGATCCCAATAAAGCCAATGCAAATATAGGGTTCGTTTATCCTTGGGCAAAGCGTCCAGCGCTTCTTGAAAGATTGGATGAATTTGACTTTTATGATTACGGAGAAGATCAGGAGGCGTGGTCAGATGATGATAATTATGTCTATTATGGTGCAACTGTATCTGAGTCTTGGTTTAGTCGCTACAATCCATCTACAAACACTGACTGGCATGCAACTGATCAGGCCAGACAAAATACTCATAATATTGAAGTTTCTGCTGGAGATTTGTTTGGAGACACTCCTTTTTCAGATGCTTCTGATACTTACCCTTTACTGGCTCATAGTGCGTATTCAGAAACATGGCCAGAAAAATTTAATGTCGAAACAGGAGAGTTTACTGTAGAATGGCCAGGCTGGTATGCAGAGGATTACGATCCTGAGGGCACAAATTGCTTTCCTGCATCAAAAACAAATGCAGATTGCTGGGTTCAAGTGCCAGGTAGGTTTATTTCCGATAATGATGTTTACATGGAGTTTGATGATCGATGGGCTCATCGAGGGAATACTATAAGTAGTTCTGGTGAGTATCAACAAACAGGTTATCCTATGGGCTTAAAAGTTAAGGCTGTTGCTCACTCTTATGGAGTTTCTTATGCAGAGGATATTATGTTTGTTACTGTGAAAGTTTCTAATGAAAGTGATGATATGGTAATGCCAGATGGGACTAAGCTTAATAATGGATTAGGCTTTGATTATTCAGATGTATCGTTTGGTTTTTATATGGATGCTGATGTCTTGTCTCAAAACTTATATGGAGACTACAATGTGCACACCAATGCTGATGATTTTATGGAGTATTATTATGATATTGTAGAAATTCCTTCTTCTGATGGAAATGGAGAGACTCAAAGAATGCTTATTAGTATGGCGTTAATCGGAGACTATGATGGCCTTAGTGGCTCTGACGTACAGGGATACAGTATGGATGCTGATGATACAGACCCTGGTACTGATTTTGGAATTGTCGCTGTTCAGCTTCTAGATTCTCCTTTGGCTACCGAGAATATAGATTTTGACCAAGATGGAGTGGTTGATGTGTACGCTGGCGAGAAAATGAAAATGACTGATTGGCATTGGTTTGATTGGTATAATAGACCTGGTGTTGTATTTCAAGAAGGAGATCAAGGAGGATGTTGTGCTGGTGACCCTGGAAAAGCTCAGGCTCTTAATAAAGAGGAAATACAGTATAAGATAATGGTAGGAGACACTACTAATTTATCAAATAATGAGAAGGCATGGTTTTTTCATGCCGATCCAGACTTAGATGAATTAGACCCTAATTTCAACCCTCATTTTGATAATGTTGAAGATCTCAAGCAAACCTCTTTCTTTACCAATAATGAGGAAGGACTTGATTGTGTGCTTGAAATGACAAGTGGACCATTTAATCTAGACGTTGGAGAGGAAACACTTTTCTCTTTTTGTATTATCTTTGGTCAAAACAAACAAGATTTGATTTCTAATGCTGAATTTGCTCAAATTATGTATAATAACCGGTATCAAGGCTATACGGCACCTAAACGACCGACACTAGTATCTACGTATGATCATAATCAGATTTCATTGCATTGGAATGATGAATCTGAGTATGCAGAAGATGTTGTTACTGGTTATTCTGATTTCGAAGGGTACAAAATATATAAAAGTACGGATGGCGGTGTTACTTGGGGCGATTCAGAAGATATAATATATGATGACCAGGGAGTCCAAGTTGGATGGCGCCCTCTTTTTCAATATGATTTAACCAAGCAGCAAGATGAGGAATATTGCGTTGATTTAGACTTTGTTGATACGGACTTTAATGGCACTTGGGATTATTATGATTGTGTTGAAGACAGGCAAAGTAGTGATATTTGTAGTTATTATTTAGATAATGTGGGGCAAGCTTTAAACATTGAGAGTAAGTCTGATTGTGTTCAGGCTGGAATAGGAAATGGGACTTGCGATGCTGGAGAGCCTTTTGTAGATAGTAATGAAAATGGTGTTTGGGATGAAGGAGAGGAATTTACTGATCTTCTTCAGTGTGTTTGGGTTGAAGATAGTAATGAGTCCGCAGCTCAACAATGCCATCAGATTTGTGATCCGTGGGACTATTTAGAGTGTACGGATGTAAGTAGTATTGGTTGTGATGATTGTAAGAGAGACTTGAATATAGAAGGGGCTGACCCTCATGCTCCATGGTTTCAGATGGGTGACAATACTGGGTTCCATGATATCACTACCCATGTTCCTTATGTAGATAAAGATAAAAATTTCTATAAATATACATTTGTAGATAATGATGTTATTGATGGCGTTGTTTATACCTATGCGGTCACCTCATATGATATGGGAGTTGCGCCTTCATTTTATCAGGAATATTATGAGTTTGAATCAGGATTTGCTATTGACACTTTAGCAACGCAGGCAAATCCTTCTGGATTTTCAAGCCCTAATGGTTATCAGCATATTGAAAATTCAAAAGGAACAACCATACTTGATGATAATTTTATTAAGGTATCTTCTGGTTATAGAGGCGATTACAATGTAGATGACGTATATGTTTACCCAAACCCTTATATTGTATCTTCTGGTACCAATAATGAAACCGAGTACCAAAAACGTATTCGATTTACGAAGGTTCCTTATAATGAGGATACAGGGGAAGGTGCTGTTATTACAGTCTTTACAATTACTGGAGAAAAAGTGTTTTCTTGGGATGTGGCAGATAAGCGTTATCAAGAACCTGGTGAGGATGGCTGGAATAGCTGGTGGGATCTTCGGTCTGTGAATAATCAAGAAATTGCTCCTGGATTATATTTATATACGGTAGAGTTTGATGGTAAAACATCGGTTGGTAAATTTGCGGTGGTGAGATAAAAATGAAAAATATTAAAATTATAATTTTATTTATTTTATCCTTTTCTTTTTCTCAATTTCGGGAAATTCCCGATATCGTTACAAAAGTAGGTAGTGCTGCGGCTCCTTGGCTTAGGTTAGAGACTGGAATTAGAGCTGTAGGAATGGCTGGCGCTCAGACTGCATCTGGTAAAGGTATTTCAGCGGTTCCATATAATCCGGCAGCTTTAGGCTATCTTGATAATATTGAGGCTGCTTTTAATAAAACCAATTATTTGGCGGGCATATCCCATAATATTATAGGCTTTGCGCGTAAAATGAGTTCTACAGATATAATTGGTTTTCATGCATTCTATCTTGATTCAGGAAGCATGATAAGAAGAACGTTAGAGGATCATAATGCTGGAAGCTTTAGAGTCTATAATGTTGCTCTGCGAGGGACATATGCTAAAATTTTTACAGATAGACTTAAGGTTGGCGTGAGTTTGAAATATATAAGAGAAGATATATGGACAACGTATATGCAAACAGTTGCTCTTGATATTGGGTCTAATTTTAATACGGGTATATATGGGTTTATATTGGGAATGTCCGTAAGTAATTTTGGTCCAGATGTTAAGTTCAAAGGAGAAGGGTTGGCTTCAAATAGCTTAGAAGATGATGACTATGAAGGCAAAACAGAGGAGTTTCCATTGCCTTTAATGTTTAGATTAGGCGTGGCAAATGATTTTATTGGTCCGGAAGAAAGTTCTATTTTAAGAAGTGAAACTCACCGATTAACATTCGCATTGGATGGTATCAAGCCTATCGATTATGTGGTGTATGCTTCTTTAGGGTTGGAATATGCATGGAATGAGATTGCATTTGTTCGTTGCGGTACACATATTAATCATGATACTGCGGGAGCTAGTTTAGGCTTAGGGTTTAACTATAAAGGCTTGAAGTTTGATTATGCCTTAACTCAATACGGTATTTTAGGTAGTACTGGGCAGTTTGGCGTTGAATGGGAGATGGGTAAATGATAATGAAGAAATATTTAATATTGTTTTTATCTGTAATTATCGCTCAGAACCCTATCTCTGACCCTGGTGAAAACATAGCTACTGAGCCTGGCTTTACAGTGACTTTATCAGGCTCAAATTCTTATGATCCCGAAAATGAAGATGAGGTTTTAACCTTTCAATGGACGGTTCCACAGGATATTTTAGATGCAAATCCAGGATTGGATTTGAATTCTGAAACTTTAGAGTTTATTGCTCCAACCCTATCAAGCTCTGCTACTTACTCAATATCTCTTCAAGTTACAGATTCTGACGGAAATACATCTCAAGAATATGATTCTAACACATTATTGTTAACAGATTATTGCGATGCAACAAGTGGTGCATCTGATAGATACCTTGAATTATATAATGGGACAGGACAAACAATCACCTCTTCAGATTGGGAGTCTTATCAAGTCTGGATGGGTAGAAATAATGCAGATTTTATGAATCCTGACGAAGATTTTTGGAGAAAATTATTATTTAGACCTATAACAGAAAGTGATCTTGATCATGGATTAGAAGAGAGTGAAATTGCTGTAGTGTCTCCTCCAGAATTGCCGCATGGAGAGGTTTTAGTTATAGCTAAAGATTTAGAGGGTGCAAACCCATTGATCACAGGAAATGAATATGTTATTATATGGGACGGATTGTCAAAACTTGGTGGGGATGATGGAATTGCTCTTGCTAAAGATGATGAGAATGGAGATCCTCAGCCAGTTGATGTTATAGGGGCTTCAGATGATGGAGAGTGGGATGTTGCTGGCGTTGAAGAGGCGACTCAAAACCACACTCTCGTAAGAAAGTCTAAATATGCTATTGGAAATTATCCAAACTGGGAAGAGTCTGCAGGAACCAATGCAGAGGATTCACAATGGATTGTTCTTGAAGGAGACGATTTTAGCAGTGCCGGAAATCATAGTTGTACTGCTTGTGACAGTGTTGTTGAGGTATTGGTTGTGGTTCGGCCTACAGCTTTACCTGGTGAGAATATTGCAAGTACGTGTGATGAGATTGTTTATTTAGAGGGTGAGGCTTCTGGTGGGAGTCCTATTGGCGGAGAATATTCTTATAGTTGGGACATGGTCTATGGAACATGCTCTAATCAAGAAGTTTTAAATGATGATATCGTAAGTTTTGGTTTTACGAATGAAGAGGATTGTGAAGATGAAGACTATACCTGGACTGATGCGGAATGGTATGATGGAAGTTGTTATAGTAAAGGGGCTGGTTTTATAGATAGTAACTCTGGGGCATCTTATTCTGAGGCTATAGATGGTTGTAATAATCTTTATTACTGTAATTGGACCAGCGAAGATTTTACCGATTGTAATACTGATACTGTGACAATAAACGATACTGAGTTTGCTCCAATGACAGTATGCTCTGGAGATGTTAATTGGGATGAGAGTTATGGAAATGGGGTTTATGATTGTTTGGATTTAGATGAAAATGGGACAATTAATACGTTACCTGCGGATCAAGGAGGGGAGTGTGAGCCCTTTTTAGATTGTGACGAAGAGTCTGGATTATGTGATGGTGACGATGGTTGGAATTCTATTACAATGGGTAATACTCGTTGGGGTGATTGTGGTAGCCGTTTAAGAGAAACAGGATCTGCAACTCCTAATTTTACATCTCCTACCAATTTAGAAGACGATTCAAAATTTTATTTTAGCTTAGTTGTGAGCGATGGGAATGTTTCTTCTAATGCAAGTGTGGTTTCTGCAGACATAGAAGCTAATCTATGCCCTAAGCCAAATGCTGGGGGTGATAGACGTTATAGGTTGGATGCGGTTAATACTGTTGTTCTCTATGGAGATGAGTCTTATGACCCTAATACGGCTGATGATATTGAAACGTATACATGGGAGCAAATTGGGCCAGTTGATATAAATGGTAATATTTTAGATGAGCTTATAGATGGAGGGATATATGAATCCTCTAATAGTCAACTTACATTATCTAATTTACCAACTTCACTGCCTTCTAACCCTACTAATTATGAGTTTGCTTTAAGAGTTACAGATAGTCAAGGTAAGGTTTCTGAAAATAGTGATACCGTTAGTGTTACAATCGCTGATTTTGAAGCGCCTGCAACTCCTAATTTATATGCTGTTGCATATTCTGACTATGTTAAGTTGAGTTGGGATTTTGTGGCTGAGAATTCAATAGACCCCTTAAGTCAATATGCTGATTTTGAAGGGTACAAGCTTTATAGAAGTGAAGATGGAGGGCAGACTTGGTGTGCTCCAGATAAAAAAACATATGACTTTAATGGGAATGAGGTTGGTTGTGAGCCTCTAGCCCAATTTGATTTAAAAGCAGATCTTGATGAAAAACATTGTATGTATAAGCCTGGTTATAGCGGTTGCGATAAAGTAAGAGGCGAGGTTATATCGGGGTATGACCCTACTGATGGCTGGGTCTATCTTGGAGATAATTCAGGAGTTTCTCATATTTATATTGACGAAGATGTTATTAATGGGCTAGAGTATACATATACTTTAACGGCGTATGATATGGGGGTTAGAACGTATAATGTAGATTATCTTTTTGTTGAAGACTCTATAGAGTCTGGTGAGCCTTACGTAGATACTTTGGATGGAGAATATGATGAAGGCGAAGAATTTACTGATTGCGGTGTTTGGTATATTTGTGATGTAGATGATACTGCAAATGATTCTTGTGATGCAGATAATATAGGGGCTGAATGCGGAGAGAATGGAGAGTGTGTTGAAGCGGCTATTTGCGATGGAGATGATAACTGGGATGCTAGTTATGGTAATGGAGAATGGGATGAAGGTGAGGACTTTGTAGATAGCGCTGATTTTAGTGATCCAAATGGTCAGTATGATGAAGGCGAAGAATTTACAGATTTAAATGAAAATGGTATTTGGGATGGAACTCCAATTTATTCCCAGGAAACACTTTGGTCGGTATCAAATCCTGACCAATGGACATCTATAGGTAAGGCTGAACAATTTACTGATTTGAATTCAGATGGAGTGTGCTCAGGAGCAGAGCAGTATGTAGATGAGAACGGTAATGGTGAATGGGATTCGGTTATTAGTACAGAAGAAGGCATTTATTATAGTTTACCTCCATTGGAAAGCAGCTTAGGGGAGCTTGGCGATGCAAATTTTGTGCAAGCAATACCGGGCGGCTTGCCTAGCAATATTTCAGATCCTTTACCAGATGAAGCAGATACTTTTATTCTTGCAGATTCAGAAAATATTGGAAATGCTGATCGATTTTTTGATATTGTTGATAAAAGCTTAATTGAAAATAAATTGATAAAATTTGAAGTTCAAGCTGAATACAATGTGAATCAAAATGGCATTGTAGAGGACTCTTTTGAGGGAATCCAAAGTCAAAATCCAACACTGTATGCTTGGGAAGTTGATGCGAATGGATGGGCTGTTAATCCATATGAGACTCCAGTTACAGCAGGTATGACTTATTCAGATGTGCTAGAGCTTGCAGATTATGGTTTGCCAGGCTGGGGACCTTCACTAAATTCTGTAGATGACTATGTAAGTTTCCTTCAACAACTTATAAATACCGGAATGTTTGGCTTTTCTGCTAATGTTGCAGATCTTTCTGATGAACAGGAAGAGATTATTCAAAATGTGTTTGACAATCCTACGGAAGATCATTATACTCTTATGCTTGATGTCTTTTTTCAAGAAGGCGTTTCATTTTTAACTCCAGACTATCTTGTTGATGGAATGGAAATTAAATATGCTGATGTAGATGGGGCTGCAGAAAATTGGACAGATTTAATCTATGGAGTAAGGTTTAAATTTGACAATTCATTTTTAGAGTTTTCTTCAACTGCGTATAAAGATATATACGTTCCTGATTTTGTAGAGTTGTATACAGTTGAGTCTGATAGTGATAGTAGCTTGATGCAGAGTCTTTTTATATCCTCAGAAAGGTCTACGGAAATAATGTATGCAGATAATAATACTGAGATTTTTCAAATGAGGCCTCCTTATAAGTATATGATTGAGTTTGATAGTGAACCGAACTATCCTGCAGGAGGCATGTTGGCTCCACCAACACCTTGGGATGGGTGGGATGACCCTGGAGTTGCAGGTTCTTGCACATCTTCTGAAGGAATAACTAACCTTCCTTTTAGGGTTAAAAATTTAACTACTAATGAATGGGTTAGCCTGATGCACAGAGATTATGGATTGAATGATGGGTATTCAACTGATTCAGAAGGTAATACAGCTGTGGATGATGCGGCAGATGGTCGTAAAGATTGCTTTTGGACAAGGTCTGAACTAGTTAGCTTTAATGAGCAGGTTTCAACTTATAGTCAGCCAAATCAGCATCAATATGAAGACTATACTTATACTCTTAATCTTGACTACTTTATGTTTAGAGAATTTGGTACAGATGATTGGAATGCTTCTGTGGATTATTTAGAAGGTGATCAGGTCTTGTATCAATCTATGATATGGGAAGCGTCTAGTTTTATACCTGACAATATAGCTCCTCCATCAGGTAGTACTGGCGAAGGGCGGTCTGGTTGGTTTGATTGTGGTAGCGACCTTAAATGCGATGAAGATGAAGAAGGGTATTCTGGAATAGGCTCTGACCCTTCAGGCGATAATTATGATTCTTCTGATAACCCCGATGGAACAGAAGGAGATGGGATTAATGATAATCCTTGGACCCCTAAATATCCATGGAAAGCTGGAGATAGATTGTATTTTACTCCAAAAACTTGGTATGCTGATGGAGATAATTGGACAGTAGATCTTTCTGATATAGGAGAAGAGTCCTCTGTTAATGATGATCTTTTAGCTGATGTTTATGTTGTTCCTAATCCTTATCGAGGAGGCTCGAGCTTTAATCAGGTATATGATGATGAGACTATATATTTTAAAGGCTTACCAAACCAGTGTGAAATAAGTATTTATACCGTGACAGGTAAATTGGTAGATAAAATTGTTCATAATAGCAATGTTAGGGGCGAGAAAGAATGGCATTTAGAAAATAGTGATGGTGAAAAAATAGGTCCTGGACTATATATTTATTATGTTGAATCTGGCAATAGCAGTTTTGCTGGTAAATTTGCGGTGGTTAGATAGATTTATGAAAAATAAACTTATTATAATACTAAGTGTTGCTTCCTTGCTTTTCTCTGGAGTTGGTTCTGGCGCTGCAGAGTGGCTTGATATAGATACAGGTATACGATCTATTGGAATGGGAACGGCTCAGGTTGCTGCAGGTAGAGGTATTTCTGCATCGGCTTATAATCCTGCCAACTTAGCCTTTATAGATAAACAGGAAGCTTTTTTTAATAAAACAAATTATATTGTTGACATGTCTCATGTTTACATTGGATATGCAACGCCTTTAAGTCCTGATGAATTTGCTGGTTTTAATGTTTTTATGTTTGATTCTGGAGATATTGCTGAAACTCAAGAGATAGGTTTGGCTGATGAAACAGGTGAGGCGGGGTATTATAAAGTAAGTAATTTTTTATTTAAAGCATTGTATGCTAGAAACATTGGTGAACAATTTAAAATTGGAGCCTCTTTAAAATATATGAGAGAGGATATTGATGATATGTATATGCAGGGGGTAGGTTTTGATGCAGGTGCTAGCTATAGTATGGATGCTTTAGGGTTAATATTTGGAGCTTCAGTTACAAACTTAGGACCAGATGTTGCCTTTGAAGGAAAAGGGCTTGAGTACTCTGTTGACTCAGAAGATTCTGCCGATGGAGTTTTGGTTAAAACAACTGAATCTTTTTCGCTTCCAACCACTCTTAGGGTAGGGGTTGAGAGTCAGTTGATGGGGCCAACTTTGGATGCATTTATTGAAAATGATTTATTAAGCTTGTCTTTGGCCTTTGATGGAATTAGTTCTGCTGATTCTTATTTTTATTCAACGTTAGGTGCTGAATTCGGGTTTAATGACATGCTATTTGCTAGGGCTGGTATATATATGGGGCATGATACAAAAGAATTAAGTTTTGGTTTAGGGCTAAAATATAATTGGATTAGAATTGATTATGCTCTTACCAATTATGGCGTTTTGGGATCGACCAGTCAGTGGGGAGTAGGTATAGACTTTTAATGATTTGTTACAAAAACGATGTAACATCTAATTAAAAAAATATATATATTTAAGTTAGAAAGATTTTATAAAATCAATAAATAAGAGGTGCGATATGAAGAATAGACTTTTCATATTTTTGGGAGGCGTTGCTCTTTT
>MDSZ01009605.1_pt1 | contig 11188 bp, 5 predicted proteins | sample 811201 | NCBI WGS metagenome assembly MDSZ01 (sample SAMN05326647, study PRJNA326480) | marine metagenome | isolation source: seawater | place: Indian Ocean: North | collected 2010 | reverse complement strand
TCAAGAATTATTTAGAATTGTTGATAACACAAATGATTCAGAAGTTTTCGATATTAACTAAAAAAATATTATTAATGGACATAGGAGGTCAGTGTGGCTGACAATTATAAAGACTTCGATGCAAGTGTCGAAGAAGAAGACAACAATAAACTAGAATTCACAATGGTAGGTAATACATATACTTTACCTGCACAAATTCCAGCAAGAGTTGTTTTAACACAAATGAGATACATGGATGAAACTGGTGTTGTTCCAACCTCAGTTATTCCAGAATGGTTAGAGTCTCTTTTAGGTAAAAAAGTCCTTGAAGAAATAATTGAAGCAGGTGCGACTTGGAATCAATTAGAAGGATTACTTAACTGGATGCTAGATAAGTATGGTATCTCTGGTGAGGCAGAAAGTGCAGAGCCTGAAGAAGGAGATGATTCCCCAAAATAACATTCTCCCTGAGAGATATATTTTATAGATGGGGAGCTGTTGAAGCAGACTTTCAAAGATTTTACCAAATAGATTCACCATGGACTCTCACATGGAGAAAATTTATGATACTTTTAGCGTATCTACCAATAGACAAATCGTCATTTTATAGTCCAATGTATAACGCTCTTATGAATGATGAGGAATATTCTCCTGATTATGATACTTCTAAACCAGAAAAAGGTTGGTGGAAGAAGGAGCTAGATAGAAGACAAGGAAGAAGAAGACCTCGTGATACTATGTCTTTAGAACAATTTATGGGTGAGTTTAAAAATAAATAATGCCAAGAGTAGATACAAAATTAGGTAAAAATCAAGGTTTAATTAATGTAGGCGTTCGTCTAGGTTTTGACGACGGTGCAATGAACAAATCCGTTAAGGAAGTTGAAAGAGGCATGAAACAAATGGCTGCAAGAACAGCAGCTGTTTCAAAAGCTTTATCACAGACACAAAGAGTTGCAACATTTGGAGTAGGTGCTTCGCTTGCTGCAGCTTTTGCATTTGGTGCTAGAGCAGCAATTGTTTTCGAAGAACAATTTGCAAATGTTAAAAAAACCTTAGATGTATCTGGAGAAGGAGCAGCAGCAGAAAGAGCATTCAAAGGTATTGCAGAAGAAATAAGGAACATATCAAAATTTACTCCAGCTACTGTTGCTGAACTAACACAGATAGCTGCTGTTGGTGGACAATTAGGTATTGCAGCTAATGATATTGTTAAGTTCACTGACACAATTCAAAAACTTACTGTTGCAACAAACTTAGGTGCAGAACAAGCAGCACTATCTCTTGCACGACTTCAAAAGATAACTGGTCTATCATCAGGCGAAATAGATAATCTTGCATCTGTATTAGTTAAATTAGGAAACAACTTTGCAACTACTGAATCAGAAATTATTACTGCAGCAACACAAATAGCTACAGCTACTGCAGGAACACAAACAGAATTTAACAATGCTGCTGTAGATGCTTTAGCATTTGCAACTGCTTTGAGAGCAATAGGTCAGCCAGCACAAGCTGGTTCTACTGCAATAATTAGATTAGTTCAAGTAGTAGATAGATTAGTAAGTGTGGGAGGACCTAACCTTGAGCTTGTTGCTAAAACAGCAGGTATGTCTGCAGAAGCATTTAGAGATTTATCACAAATAAGTCCTAATGATGCACTTGCTCAATTTATAAATGGTTTGGGTCAAGTAGAAAAAAGTGGTGGTGACGCAATTGGAATACTCGAAGAACTAGGTCTTGGACAAATAAGAACTAGAAGAGCTGTTATGGCTCTTGCAAGAGCAGAGGGTGAATTTGGTGGTAAAGTTGTTCCTTTACTTACTGAAGCATTGGCAATGGCTAATGATGAATTTGTAGAAAATCAAGCTTTACTTACAGAAGCTGAGAGAAGATATGAAACTGTATCTTCACAAGTACAGATATTTAAAAATATAATTAACGAAGCAGGTATTGCTTTAGGTATTGAGTTTCTTCCACAAATAAATAATGTTGTACAAGGTCTAATAAATATTGCATCTGGTGGTTCTGAATTAGATAGAAATTTTGGAAAAATAGTCCAAACAATTACAGGTATTGGTGTTGCCTTCGGAATATTTGTTGGAACTAACAGAGCTATGAAAGTTTTCCGTACAGATACCGAATTAGCAGCTCAACAGATGGCACGATTAGGATTAAACCTAAGGCAGGCTGCTCAAGCACAAGCTGCTTTAGTAACAGCACAAGGAGGAGGTGCATTACATGCAGGAGCATTCTCAGTTGGTGTTGAATCAAAACCACCTCCAACTGGAATATTTATGCCAGGTGCAGTAGGGAGATTTGCAGGCGGATTAAGAGAAAGAATGCGAGGTGGTCCACAAGACCCAACACTTGCAGCAGCTATGGGAATGATGTCAACAGGACAAGCAGCACAATTAACAGCTGCAAGATTTTCAGTATTTACTCCAGCTGCAAGAGAGACAGCAAACACTCTAAAACAAATGGCATCTATAAATGCTAAAGCAACTGCTACCTTTATTGCCCAAAGTGGTGTTTTAAGTAAAAATCTTATAAATATAGAAAATATTGATGCTGCTATGAAAAAATTTAATGCTACTACTGGTTCATCAATTGGAGTTACAGGAAGAATGCAAGGTATGTTTGTAGGTCTTAACCAAACAATTTCTACACTTACCAGGTCAGTAATAATGTTAACCAGAAGATTTGCAGTTTTTTTCCTAGCTTTTGCTGCAATAAACGAAGTAATGAAATTCTTTGCAAGAATTGGAGCAAGAGGAAGAGCTCTTGATGAATTTAGTGCTGGACTTGAGGGAATAGTTGAATCCACTTTGGATGTAGAAAAAGCAGAAAAACGTCTTGAATCTCTTAAACAAGCCTATCAAGAATTATTAGGTGAAGGTGCAGATGAAGACACATTGAATGCTGTTCAAGCACTTATTGACCAAGCTGACAGAAACTTAGCAAAAGGTACAGCTCAAATAGAAGGAACAGCAGCAAAACTTGTGGAAACTTTAGCACTTTCTTCAACACAAGGACCACTAAACCTTAATGCACAATTAAAAGCAACTGCCACAACTTTGAATATGAGTTTAGACGAATTCAATGAAATATTTTTCAGAGGCTTTTCAAAACTTATCACTGATATAGACAGCACAAACATGCCTACCATACAAGACGCAGTGCTTGGTTTTATCGGTACAGATTTTAGAGATGATGAAATTAATACAGCACTTCAAAACATAGAGACACAAGTTGGTTTGCTAAATGCAATAGCTCAACTATTTCCAAGAGGAACTTTGGAAAGAGGTGGTTTAGGTGCTTTTAATCCAGATTTAGGAAGCGAAATATTTACATCAAGTGCGGATTTTATGAAAAGAATGCGAGGTAAATCTGAACAAGAAATAGCTGATGAATTTGCAAAAAGATTTAGAAACCCATCTAAAGCACTTAGTGATTTAGATGCAGAATCTCCATTAGGTCAAATTATCACAGGTTTATCAAAAGAAGAACAAAAACAATTAGTATTTATACTTGATGCATTCTCTGATACTTTGACAACACTTTCTGGATTAAGTATTCAAGAACTAACAGAAGAAGAGTTCTTTAGTTCAGCATCAGTATTATTTTCAGCAAAAACAAAATTCTTAAATGACCAACAAGATGCATTTGTAAAAGCAGGTCTTTTAGATTTTAATGACCAAGTAGATGCAGTGAAAGATTTTTCAGGAGCAGCACAACTTGTAAGTAGATTGACAAGAGATAATGCTGATGATGCAAAAACTTCTTTAGAAGGAGTTAGGGAAGAACTTGGATTGAGTGAAATGGCTTTTGTAGGTATTGCTGACCAGATAGATAAAAATTTAAAGCAGTCTCTTGAATCTGCTATGAGTTTATTTAGAAAATTTCCTGAAGAAATTAATAAGAGTGCTGAACAAGCAACTGCTAATCTTTTGAGAAATCTACGACTACAAGAAGGTTTTGAATCAAGCATATCTGAACTTTCAACATTTGCACCATTACTTGCATTACAACTTGTTAAAGAAGGTCCTGCATCTGCTGGAGTAGTAAGAGATTTCTTAGATAATACAATGCTTGCAGCTATCGCAGAATCACAGTTACTTCGTGCTTCTGGTCCAGAACTCCAAGCTGCAGCTAGAACAAGTATTCAAGAGGCTTTAGAAGCTGGTGAAATATCAGAAGCTGAAGTATTTGGTCGTGACACCGCAGATGGATTTATTGAAGGTATCAAAAGTAAACAAGATGAATTAGAAAACATCATGCGTGAAACTGTAGAAAATGCTATAAAAGCTGCAGAAGATGCTGCTAATACAGGTTCTCCATCACGTGAAATGATAGATAGAGTTGGAGAACCATTAATAGATGGAATTATATCTCCAATTGATGCAAACAAATTAATAGCAGCTGGCAAGATGAAAGATTTTATAGATGAAGTTATTGCTACAGGTGAAGCCAGTGTTGAGGATTTTCTAGGAACAGGTGGAGGAAATACTCTTACATTAATTTCTGAAACTTTATTAGAAACAATAAACAGAGTTTCAGATGACTTTAGAGTTTTTAGTAATTTAACTTCTGCAAAAATAACTCAAGTAAATGCTAATAAACGATTAATAGAATCAGAGCAAGAGTTAGCAGCTGTTCAAAGAAATAATGCAACATTGCAAGATAGATATGCAAATGCTGTAAAGAATCTAACTGAATTAGAAATTACTGGAAGAGCTGGAAATATTACTTTATCTGAAGAGATAGATTTACTCAGACAGAAAATAAGCTTGGAAGGAAGAATAGACGCAGCAGCTGGTAAGAAATCAGCAAGTCAACTATTACAAATACAAAGAGCAGAAGAAAATATTAGTGACTTACGAGCAATGGCTGCAAAAGGGATTATTAATAATTTAGAGTTAGCAGCTGCTGAAGAAAATCTTGCATCATTAAAAGGAGAAGATTTATCTGAAGATGAAAGACAACTATTAATTTTAGAACTAGCACAAGCAGAAAAACAATTAAATGAATCAAGAGAAAAGGCTTTAGAAATTGATGGTGAGTTGGTTGATGCAAGACAATTAGTTATTGATTTAAGTGATGAAATGGCAAAATCAAATCATACACTTGAGCTAGCTTTATTAGGTGTTGAAGATGCTGAGAATAATGTAATAAGTGCTGATTTACAACTTAAACAAGCATATGAAACATTCAATGAAAGTGTAAGAGCAGATGGAGGCTATCTATCAACGTTAAGAGAGATAACTGGAAATTATGATTTTATGGCAGGAAGAATAGACAATGTTCTAGCAAAAGAAGGATTGATTGGTGGAGCTTTATCTAGTCTCGATACAGCTTTGACTAAATTACAAAGATTTACATCTGAAGGTGTTCCATCCGATGGAGAATTCTATTCAATCCCTGACAGTACAAGTAAATCTTTGATACCACCTGGAGGCTTTAAATTTGGTGATATATTTAAAGATTTAGAGGATTTCTTACAATCATATAATCAAGGTTTTGCGGATAGGATTCCAGGAATGGGAATGGGTGGCAGAGTATCGAGGTATAAATATGGTGGTAGAGGAGACCCGATGACAAGAGCTTTAGTTGGAGAATATGGACCAGAAGAAGTAAGATTTGTACCAGGTAATGGTTTCTTAGTAAAACCTTTAGGAACAGGTAGTAGTGGTACGATGGTCAATAACTTAAATGTTCAAGTTACAGGAGTACCATCTGACCCAATATCTGCAAGAAAAGCTGCTGTACAAATAAGTAAAGCACTTAGAAAGCTAGATAAAGAAGGTTCATCTGGTACAGGTTTGAGGAGAAACTAATGGCTAATCAGGTACATATAGGAAGACTTAGTTTTACATCACCTGCAAGTTTAGATTTTTCTGGTGGTGCTGGACAAAGAGATTTATCTTTAAATGGAAAATTAGCAGAAGCAAACCTAGCAGAAGCTAAATATATTAGAGATGAATTAATAGCTATGGCTCAATCTATGCAGTATGTTCCTTTTAGATATGATGGTGACTCAACATTTGATGGATATGTATATGTTACTGATAGTTCTGTTGATATAGCACGATATGTATTAGGTGGCATTAATTATCAAATAAGTATGGAGTACATGGGTAAAGTTGGTGAGATAGTTAAAGAGTCTGTTATGACTGGTAAGTTGATTGATAACAATCACAGTATTACTTCTACTACTAATCAGTTTCATGTACCTCCTGCAAATCATTTTAATTACTTTCATGAAAATGACCCTACAAATGGCACAAGACTAGCAAGTGACCAAACAACAACTTCAACATCTGATACAGTAAGTTTGCAACTTAAAACTGGTAATAATTTAAGAGGCAAGAATGCTCAGTATCACGTGAACCCTGCTGATTTTTATAAAGGTGCTGTAAGAATAATTACTGATTCTAAAATAAGACAAGGATTAAACTCACCTAATACACCTGCAGGAACAATAATAGAAAATGGAATCTTAAAAATTGTTATAGGTTCTAGTGCTAATCAATCAAGATTTACTACAAGTATTTGGGATGCAACAAGTTTTGCTTCGGAACAAGAGTATGCAATACACAGAGGTACACCAACATCTGGTCAACAACTTGCAACAGAGTATCAGGGTTGGAAGACAGTTCAAATCTTAAGAAATATGCCAGAGCTTTGTATTATAAGATGTACTTCTAACTTTCAATCTTCTGGACAAGATAGATTGACTATGGATATATCTTTAAGAAGAGGAGCACATCATGCATCAATTATATTAAATCAATCTCCTAAAACTTCTAGACTTAATTTATCAGTAAGCTCTGCACCAGGTTCTGCTGCATCAAGTGCCACAGGATATATTAAAGCTGGAGCAAATGACAGTGATGGTAATAAATTCATGTTTGGCTCACCAGTAACTTTTACAAGTGATTTGACTAGAGGACTTATACATCCTACTACAGGAAGTACACAGTTTAAAACTTTTATTGGTTATGAATTAGCACAAACAAATGGAAGTATAAATAGTGGTGACGCAGCAGATAGTGTTCGTGACCAGTATTTAGATAACGTATCAGAATATTGTAAGGTTATAAAAGCATGAGTGTAACAGAAAAGTTAATGGCTCCTGGAGTCTTTAGTGTTTCTCTTGATATTAATTTAGTTCCTAACTCAATTGTAAATTCGATAGAACCATGGGAACACATAGTCATAATGCCTGCAAGAGTTTCAGAGGATGAACTTGATGACTCAAGTATGTTAGCAAGTGCTGAATATGTTGGGATTATAAATGAGCTTACAATAGAAGAAGAGACTGTTGATATAGAAGGAGCAGGTTTAGTGTCATATTTGGGTGATACTGAAACTAGAGGTTTACCTATTGCAGAGAAAGGTGGATTATCTAACAAAAGAACTTACAGTGAAAAGACATTAGATTTTGTTTTAAACAATTCAAGTGGTAAACCATTTGGTTTATTGAGAGAGGGTGAAGAAGGAAAACAAAGAAGTATTAGAGCAGGAACTATAACCAACCCTTCAAAACAAAATACAAAATTACTTTTGAATTTTAACGGAGCTAATAATGCTACAACAACTACTGATGCTTCAAATACAAATGCAAATATAAGATTTTATGATGATGCAAAAATTAGCACAGCTCAAAATAAATTTGGTGGCTCATCTTTATTTTTATCTGGTGAATCAGACCATTTATTAATTGATTACACAAATGATTTAAATTTAGACGATAGAGATTTTACAGTTGAGTGGTGGGAATATAGGTTAGCACCGTGATGTCTTATGCCTCAATTTGATTTAGCTAACGCTTCTTTATCTTCAACTGGCTTAACAAAAATTAAGACAGCTGAAAAATATATTCCTTTTGTTTATGATGATGGATATCCAATAATATCTGAAACAGGTGTTACTTATCCTGATAACGACCCAAAGCCTCCTTCAGCTACAACAAACTATATATCTGATTTTTATGGTCGTGTACCATATGACCCAGATTTTCATAAAGAAATAAGAGGTACGTTAACAATCGGGTATGGTACAACATTTGATGGAAAACCAGGTAAAGATAATTTATTTAATCAGGTATATACAGATGGAATAAGTATTGGTGGTACAACATATATTTTTCCTGTTCAATTTTTAGAGGCAAATGCTACTAACAGTACAGGCGGATTTTTTAAGAATGAATCTGGAACTCAAATTACAAACTCACCGATAAGACTCAAGTACACAGGAAATGATTCAACTAACTCAACAAAAGTTTTTAACGCAACTCTTGCAGACCAATTATTACAAGATAAACTTGCTGCTTCAGTAGCAAAAGTAAAATCTGTTTTTAATGGAAGTGAAGATGCTTTTCCATATGATAATACACTAGCTCAAACACATTTCGATATGATGGTTGCTATCTGTTTTCATCAAGGACAAGATGGTTTTGAACATTCATTTTTTGTAAATAGATATAAATTAGTTGATGGTACTTCAGTAACAACAGCAGCTAATTTAACTGCATACAATAATGCTGCATATGCATTGATGTGGTTAGCAGCTGTTGGACATGAAGGAACTTACTATTGGGTAAAACCACAAATCGATAGAAGAAACAATGATATCGATGAATTATTAGGTACAGCAGGTAGTAGAACATTTCCTACAGGTCTCAATCCAATTGTAAAACCTGATTGGTATCAAGGTGCAGAAATACCAATAGAATATTTTGAATCATTTAAAAATGCAGATTTAGGTTTAGATGGTTCAGTTGGTGCTAGAAACTCAACAAGTAGAACAGTTGTATCAGATGAAACAAAAACCTTTTTTACTCCTGCTTTAGATTTTCATACAGGTTCATTAAGTGCTTTAAGGCAAGCTGGTATAACAACTGACTTTGCCGACTTTTATACAGGTAATAGGTCTATATATAGTAGTGAACCAGGAAGTGCAGACTTTTATAAAAATGACCCACTGTACCAAAAGTATTATTCTAAGTTCTGGCAGCCAAATGAAAAATTCTATCATGGTGCTGATGTTGTAGGAGCCCCTAGAACTGCAACAGCTCATGGTGCAGTATTTGCATCAAATCCTGATTCACAAACTCCAGGTTTTATATTTGGTATAAATGAAGATGGTTCTGGTGTTTCAAGATTATATTTAAGAAGTTCATTATCTCAAAGTACAATATCTTCAGGAACTGACACAACAATATGGGATATAGCAGATGGCAAAATAATAGGAACAATTGATTACGGACAATGGAATCATTTTGCAATAACTAGAAAAGGTAATGTATTTAGAACTTTCAAGAATGGTACAAAGGTTTCAGAATTTACATCACCTAAATCTATTACAAGAAGCACAAGAGATGGAACATTAAAATTTTCTATAGGAAGGTCTCAGGGTTCAGATTATTTCAAAGGATACATAGATGGACTACGAGTTACAAAGGGTTCAGCTTTATATACAAGTAACTTTACTCCATCTTCTACGGAGCTATCAACAACCTCGACTACTGGTTTGTACAATGGAGAGCATTTTGTTGAAACAGTTTATTCAGCAATCAATAAAGTGTCAGAACAATTAGGAACAGAATACAGAGTAAATACAGATGGAACATTAGATGCAGGACTTAAAGAAGTTTTATTTGAAGGTCATGGAACTAACGAACCACCAGCAATAATTGTAAGAGATGTTTCTGGAGAAGACCCATCTATATCAGGTTTGACTCCAGAACAAATAACAGCACAATTTGATGCAGAAGATTATGTATCTGGTGTAGAACTGTTATCACAGACACAAGGTTCATCACAACAAGCAGACCATGCAGAGGCTTTTGATGAAGATACTCCATATAGAGATTTATTTGGAGCTAAATTAGAAAGAGTACAGTTTGTTGGTGAAACTGATATTCCAAATGTTCAAAGACAAAGTAGGGCAGAAGCTTATCTAAATGAACTTAAGAAAATCAAAAAAACATTATCACTTTCATTAGAGGCTTACGAAATTCAAGGGGACTTCAAAGTTGGAGATATGATTTTTGTTTATGACCCTGAAATAAGATTTGAAGATACAGAAGCAAAAAGAATAGAAGATGGTAGAGATTCTTTATTTGAAGTAGCTTATCGTGGACAAATAATAAATCCAGAGAAAATAAGAATTACAGGAATTACTTATCCAGTAAAAGATGGATATGGTGTTTATCTTAGAAAGGTTGCATCAACACAACCTTATAGAGTTGAGTATGTTGACCTTACCGATTATGTACAATTTGAAACAGGAAATACACAATTAGATATTGGAGATTTATCAAAGCGAATTGGTGATGATTTAAGATTTACTAGTGCTGTTACAGGTGTTACATCTGGTACAAGAAGTACAGGTGTAAGAAAACCTAGACATCCTGACACTTTAGTTGAAGGAAGTCTTAAATTAACATCAGCTACTGTTCAAGATGATTTAGGAAGAGATAATGCAATAATATTTGTTGAATGGGAAGAACCTACAGACGATGCTGGAAATCCAATTCAAAATGGTTTGCAATATCAAATAGAGTGGAAAGCAACAAATACAACTGGTGATTATCAATCTTCATTTGTTAATTGGTCATCAAGTAATGATTTTACAATTGAAGGTTTACAGCTAAATACTAATTATGAAGTAAGAGTTATAGCTGTTCTTTTAAATGCAAACACATCTGAACCTGCAACTGGAACTATTACATCTGCACTAGATACTAATGCACCATCTAAACCAGCACAGGCATCAACAATTGCAAGTGGTGCTTTAAGAGTTCAAATAGTACATAACTTAGCAAGAGTAAAAGATGATTCAGGAAATGTTATTGGTTCACCAACTAACTTTACTCTACAAAGAGATATTGACCACTTAAACGTTTATGCTTCTACATCTTCGGGATTTTCACTGGCAACATCAACACTCAAGGCACAATTTAAAGTTGGGGAAATACCATGTACGGCTTCTCATATTAAACATCAGATACCTGCAGTTGGTGAAATACAAATGCCTAATGGTTCAACACACTTCTTTAGATTTACTGCAGTTGATGCAGCAGGTAATGAATCAGAACCATCTGATGAACAATCAGCAAATGGTAATTTAGTAGCTACTGCAAATATTTCAGACGCAGCTATATCAAGTGCAAAGATTGCAAACCTTGCTGTTACTGATGCAAAGAT
>MDSZ01157371.1_pt1 | contig 11191 bp, 9 predicted proteins | sample 811201 | NCBI WGS metagenome assembly MDSZ01 (sample SAMN05326647, study PRJNA326480) | marine metagenome | isolation source: seawater | place: Indian Ocean: North | collected 2010 | reverse complement strand
TTTGCACAAGCCAAGAAAAGTGAGAGCTGGAGTTTGATGCCTGCAATGCGTGCCAATCTTCTTCGCATTGATGTTTACGCTTTTCTATTACACGCAATAATGACGGCAACATTTGTATCTTTACCGTTTCTTTTGAAAAACAGCTTGGCATTAGAACTAATAAGTCATTGGAAGATCTATATAGGCGCTTTATCAGCTTCACTTTTGATTTGTATTCCGATGATTCTAAATGATCATCACCAAGGTCGAGATAAACTTGTTCTTCTGGCAATTGGTATGATCTTCTTATCTCAGCTAGCCTTTACATTTTTTAGCTCATCATTGGTGCCTGTATTTTTGGCTTTGGCTGTTTATTTTGGAGGCTTTAATTTTCTCGAAGCAAGCCTTCCTGCTAGGCTTTCTATAATGTCAGATGATAACGTTCGTGGTGCATCTTTAGGGGTATTTTCAAGCGCTCAATTTTTGGGCGCCTTTACTGGCGGCTTAGTTGGGGGGCATTTTTTGAGCCAAGATTTACCCTCTGATGTATTTTTTATTTGTACATTATTTGCAGCTATCTGGCTTATTATCCAGGGCTTTATTTTCTCAAAAAGAATGTAAAATTTTTCTTTATTAGTAAAATCAGGCTAGCTTTTGTATAACTAGGCACTACAATGGTCAGATTCCAAAAAATTTGGTGAAAATATAAATTCATATAATAGATAGGGGATCCGTATATGGCACGAGGTATAAATAAAGTAATCATTGTTGGGAATGTAGGTGGAGATCCGGAAACGCGTTACATGCCAAGCGGTGGTGCAGTCACTAACTTAACAATTGCAACAAATGAATCTTGGAAAGATAAAGCCAGTGGTGAGCGTAAAGAGCGCACTGAATGGCATCGTGTAGCAATGTTTAACCGCCTAGCTGAGATCGCTGCAGAATACCTTCGAAAAGGCTCACAAGTTTTTATTGAAGGCAAACTTCGTACAAGAAAATGGCAGGATAAGAATGGACAGGACCGTTACACAACAGAGATCATAGCAGATGAAATGCAAATGCTTGGGGGTCGAGCAAGCAGTGGAAGTAACAATTTTAGTAATGATCAAGAAGATGAAATGACTTCTGAATTAGACCAGCAATCTCAAGATAATGCTGGTACTTCTCAGCAAACAAGCCCTGATGACTTTGATGATGATATTCCGTTCTAGTGCTTTCCTATTATGACTAAAAAATTATTCATAAAGACCATGGGATGCCAGATGAATGAGTATGACTCAGAAAAAATGGCTGATGTACTTAGAGAGTCTAAGGGTTATGAATTAACTGATAATGCAGAGTCTGCTGATCTACTGCTAGTCAATACCTGTTCAATTCGAGAAAAAGCCCAAGAAAAAGTATTTTCTCAGTTGGGCCGATGGCGAAAACTCAAGGATAAGAACCCTAATATCAAGATTGGTGTTGGCGGATGTGTTGCAAGTCAAGAAGGCGATGGTATTAGCAAAAGGGCGCCATTTGTGGATGTTGTTTTTGGCCCTCAGACTCTTCACAGGTTGCCTGAACTTATAGATAGCTCAGAGACGGTTAAAAAAGCAGTTATTGATATTTCATTCCCTAAAGTTGAAAAATTTAGTAATTTTCCAAAAGTCAAAGATGTTCAACCAACAGCATTTGTCTCTATTATGGAAGGATGCAGTAAAATCTGTAGTTTCTGTGTCGTGCCAACCACTAGAGGTTATGAAGTAAGTAGAACTCCAGAGCAAATAATGGAAGAAATCAATGACCTAGCGGCAAAAGGGGTCAGAGAAATTAATCTTTTGGGACAGAATGTAAATGCATATCAAGCAAAAAATGTTGACGGTAAGAGAATTAAATTAGCAGATTTACTGAAGCTTGTAGCAAACGTAAGAGGAATTGAAAGAATTAGATATACAACATCACATCCTCTTCAATTTACCGATGATTTAATAGAAGCCTACAAAGATAGAAAAATGGCAAATTACCTTCATTTGCCTGTTCAAAGTGGTTCGGACAGGATCCTTAAGTTAATGAGAAGAAAATATAAAGTTGAAAGATATCTTGATCGAATCAATAAATTAAGACATATAAGGCCTGACATCAGTATATCTTCAGATTTTATTGTTGGTTTTCCGGGTGAAACTGAGAAGGATTTTCAAGATACATTAGATTTAATTGATACAGTTGGTTTTGATCAATCGTTTAGCTTTATTTATAGCCCAAGGCCTAATACACGGGCTGCAGAGATGACTGATGATGTAAGTCAAGCAACAAAATTAAAAAGATTACAAAGATTGCAGGAAAAAATTAATAAAAATGCAAAAAAAATCAGTGAAGAAATGATTGGCACAACTCAAGCCGTACTTGTAGAAAAAACTTCCAAAAAAGATGAAAATCAATTAACAGGTAGAACTGAAAATAACCGTTGGGTAAATTTTGATGGCCCTGCATCTTTGATTGGGCAAATTTCTGATGTGGTAATTACTGAAGCGCTAACAAATTCTTTACGTGGTAGACTCAAAAAAAATACAGCAGCTGCTTAATTTATTATACTTTTACTTAAAGCTAAGGTGCTTAAATATTGGCTTAGTTTTATTTTAATAGTTAATTTAACATTATTTTTTTATTATAAATTTTGATTGATCACCAATTTACTAAAGATATTTTTCTTATACCAGCAGATAATTGTCGTTTGGCGAACTTATGTGGTCAATTTGATGAGCATTTGAGGTTGATCGAGCGTCGGTTAAAAGTTGAAATTTCAAGTAGAGGTAATTTTTTTCAAATCAGCGGTGCACCAGCAGCCGTACAAATTGGTGAAAATGTTTTATTGTCATTATTTGAGATGACAAACAAAGATCACTTAGATACTGAACGCGTACACATGATATTGCAGGAATCTTTTATGGATGGAGCTGAATTACCTTTAAATATTGATAAAATATCTTCTGAAGCAGGAAAGGGCAACGGTATATCTGTTATTGAAACACCTAAGAGGTTGATTAGACCTAGGGGGGCTAATCAAATATCTTATGTGAAAAAAATAAATGATCATGATCTTGCCTTTGGTATTGGTCCAGCTGGCACTGGAAAAACTTATCTTGCCATAGCTTCTGCTGTCAGTGCATTAGAAAGAGAACAAGTTAGAAGGATTGTTTTAGTAAGGCCTGCAGTAGAAGCAGGTGAGAGGCTTGGCTTTTTGCCAGGTGATTTAGCACAAAAAGTAGACCCTTATTTACGACCGATGTATGACGCTTTATATGAGATGATTGGTTCAGATAGGGTAATGCAGCTAATTGAAAAAAATGTCATTGAAGTTGCTCCATTAGCTTTTATGCGTGGCAGGTCATTAAATGAATCAATTGTTATCCTTGATGAAGCTCAGAACACAAGTATTGAACAAATGAAAATGTTTCTTACTCGAATAGGCTTCGGATCTCGTGCAATTGTAACCGGGGACTTAACACAAATTGATTTGCCATCTGGGCAAATCTCAGGGCTTCAAAATGCAACTGAAGTATTAAAAAAAGTGGAGGGCGTTGCATTTACATTTTTTTCATCGAAAGATGTAGTGCGTCATGAAATAGTGAGACGTGTATTTGAAGCTTATGAAAAATATGAATCTTCAAATTGATATAAAAATAGATATTGAGGATGAACCAGCCATTAGTTTAGTGGATATTAAATTCTGGCTAAACAAAGCTTTTGAAGCATCAGAATATAAAAATGATGCAGAAGTTTCTGTAATAATAGTTGATGAAATTGTAATAAAAAGACTTAATAGAAAATTTCGACAACAGGATAGGCCTACCAACGTATTGGCGTTTCCGGCTGGTTTTATTGAAGGTCTTCCAGATGATTTTTGCACCCATCTGGGTGATATCATTATCTGCTCGACAATAATTAGCCGCGAGGCTAAGGAGCAAAATAAAGATGTCATAGATCATTGGGCCCATATTTTAGTGCATGGCATGCTGCATTTACTTGGATTCAAGCATACTAACAATGCTGAAGCTGCTAATATGGAATTTTTAGAAACACAAATAATGATCAACAATGGGTTAGCGGATCCTTATAGAGAATTCCATTAAGTGCCTGGTACAATATTAAGTTATGAATGACAAATCTGATAAACCTCCAAGTACAAGCGGCTCGGGCATCCCTGGTCTTATTTCACGCGTAGTCAGAGCAATCAGAGATGAGCCCTGGAGTCGACATGAAATCCAAAATTTTATTCAATCAGATATAGAGCTTGATGCAGAAGAAAGAAGCATGCTTTCTGGTGTATTAGAAGTTTCTGAAACACAAGTTCGAGAGATTATGGTTCCTCGCTCACAAATGGTTGTTATTAATACTGAAGAAACATTTGAAGAAACCCTAAAATTAATTGTTGAATCTGGCCATTCTCGTTTTCCTGTGATTGATGGAGATCGTGATGAAGTACTTGGTATTTTGTTAGCGAAAGATCTATTGAAATATTATGGAAGCGATAAAGCAAAAAACCTTACAATAAAAAAATTACTTCGACCTGCATCAGTAATCCCTGAATCGAAAAGACTAAATGCGTTATTAAAAGAATTTCGTGCAAGCCATAATCATATGGCAATTGTTGTTGATGAATATGGCAGCGTAGGAGGTTTATGTACAATTGAAGACGTGCTCGAGGAAATAGTTGGTGAAATTGATGATGAGCACGATCATGAAGAAATAGAAACTATTAAACCAGACGTTAGCCAAGATGGCACGGAACGCTTTATAGTTCGTGCCCTAACTCGTATTGAAGATTTCAATGATTATTTTGAATGCCAGCTAAATGACGAAGAATATGACACGATCGGCGGCCTTGTAATGCATGAACTTGGCAGACTTCCTGGTCCTGGTGAAAAAGTAGAGTTTAACGGGTTTAAGTTTATTGTTTTGAAAGCAGATGAAAGACGCATTGATGTTTTGCAACTGCAACGCAGTAATGGATAAAAAAACTTTAGACTTTTTATTTGTTGTACCATCTAGTTGGCCAATCTTAAGTCGTTTTATTGCATTCTTATTAGGAAGTACAACGACGTTAGTGTTTGCTCCCACTGAATTTTATTTACTTGCTCCTTTTCTGGTCTTGCCAATCTTATTCGTTGCTTTGTTGGCAACTCCTCGAGAATCAGCGTCACATTTCTTTTATTTTGGTTTAGGGCTATTTATCTCAGGAACATATTGGATTTATATATCCGTTCACATCTATGGAAATGCAGCTCCGTGGATTGCCATTACTCTTATGACAGGCCTGTCATTACTGATGGCTTCTTATATGTGGGTAGCGGGCTGGATAATTTCTAAACTTTCTCTTGGTAAACCGTGGCGTATTTTTTTCATTGGACCTTCAGTATGGGTTCTTGTGGAATGGATGAGAGGTTGGATGTTTACTGGATTTCCATGGTTTTCTCTAGGTTATAGTCAAATTGATTCAGCTCTAAGCGGTTGGGCGCCTATTTTTGGAGTTTATGGAGTATCGATGATGCTTCTCTTTAGTAGTGCGGCAATTCTTATGTCTATTGTTTTGACAGGAAAAGAGCGAATAACTGCTGTTGCTCTTATTTTTCTTCCCTGGATACTCGGTAGTTTTTTGAATTTAGCAAAATGGACTGAAGCTTATGGTGAACCAATTCGCTCAACAATTATTCAAGCAGGAATTTCGCAGGATAAGAAGTGGTTGCCTGAGCAGCGACAATCAATTCTAGAGTTTTACCGAAATGCAACTTTACTTGAGACAGAAAGTGAATTAATTGTATGGCCTGAAGTTGCTATCCCTTCAGTGCAAGACCAAAATATTAATTTTTTGAACACAATTAATCGTGATGCAAAATCGAATAATCAAATAGTCTTGGTAGGAATTCTTGAGCGAGAAGTAAAAAATAATCTTAGTTCAAAAATATATAACAGTCTCTTGATGCTAGGAAACAGTGAATATCAAGTTTATAGAAAGAGACATTTAGTACCTTTCGGAGAGTACTTTCCTGTTCCTGATTCAGTAAGAGAGTGGATGAGATTAAGAAATCTTCCTTTTTCTGACTTATCAGCAGGAACTGAAAATCAGTCATTACTTACAATGGCTAATGGTGTAGATCTAGCTGTGGCTATTTGCTGGGAAGATGCATTTGGAGCAGAACAGTTGTATGCATTTCCGGATGCAGATCTTTTAATTAATGTAAGTAATGACGGTTGGTTTGGGGATTCTATAGCTCCTCATCAACATCTTCAGATAGCTAGAATGCGAGCATTAGAAGTTGGCCGATATTCCATTCGCTCAACTAATACTGGAATCAGTGCATTTATTGATCCAATTGGTAATTTAATTAAATTAGGTAATCAATTTGAACCTGTCATTATGAGCACCGATGTTTATACACATAGAGGTAATACTATTTATGCTAGTTATGGAAATTGGATGATTTTAATAATTTGTTACTTGATAATTGGTATTTTTATTTTTGGCACTTTCAAAAAAAAATTATAGATTCTGTGATAAGGGCTATAATATATCGGTAAAATCATGATTTTAATATTTCTTTTTTTTAACTTTAAAATACAGTGTAATTATGAGTGATTCCTATAATCCGGAAATAGTTGAACTTAATGCTCAAAAATATTGGCATGACTCCAATAGCTTTGAAGTTAAAGAGGACCCCACCAAAGAAAAATATTATTGTTTAACTATGTTTCCATACCCAAGTGGAAAATTGCATATGGGGCATGTTAGAGTTTTTACCATTAATGACGTTATTGCTCGATTTCAACGGTTAAAAGGGAAATATGTGCTGCAGCCAATGGGCTGGGATGCTTTTGGCATGCCTGCAGAAAATGCTGCAATTCAGCGAGGGGTCCCTCCAGCTAAATGGACCTATGCAAATATAAAGGACATGCATAAACAGCTTAAACGTTTGGGTTTTGGCTATGATTGGTCACGTGAAATTATAACTTGTAAACCAAACTATTATCGATGGGAGCAATGGCTATTTGTAAAGATGTTTGCAAAGGGTTTAGTTTATAAAAAAAAATCAATAGTAAATTGGGATCCCATTGATCAAACAGTTCTAGCAAATGAGCAAGTAATAGATGGACGCGGCTGGCGATCTGATGCACTAATTGAGCGTCGTGAAATTCCTCAGTGGTTTATGAAAATTACTGACTATGCGGATGAATTGCTCAATGAACTAGACAATATGCCTGGCTGGCCAGAGTCAGTTAAAACGATGCAGCGTAACTGGATAGGTCGTTCAGAGGGTGTTGAGATTTCATTTGATGTAATTGGCAATAATGATTCTCTAAAAATTTACACGACTAGACCAGATACTATTATGGGTGTTACTTATATGGCTGTTGCTGCAGATCACCCGCTTGCAAAAAAAGTAGCTGCAAAAAATCCAGAAATAGCAGCATTTATAGAAAAATGTAAGTTAACAGATTCTCAAGAAGCAACGTTAGAGACAATTGAAAAGCAGGGTATGGACCTTGGTATTTTTGCTGTTCATCCAGTAAGTGGTGAGAATATTCCATTATGGGTGGCAAACTTTGTTTTAATGTCCTATGGAACAGGTGCTGTAATGTCTGTTCCTGGCCATGATGCACGCGATTGGGATTTTGCAAAAAAATATGATCTGCCTATTAAGCAAGTTATTGCACCATTAGATGGTTCTGAAATTGATATGGACTCAGGTGCATATCTTGAGAAAGGAAAGCTTATAAATTCAGATAAATTTAATGGATTAAGCTCAAGTGAGGCTTTTGTTGCAATTGCAGATTTTTTTGAAAAGATTGGTTGTGGTAGTAGAAAAGTAAATTACCGCTTACGCGATTGGGGTGTATCGCGTCAGCGATATTGGGGTACACCTATACCAATCATTTATTGTGATGATTGTGATGCTGTTCCCGTTCCGGAAGAAGAACTTCCAGTGGTTCTACCAGAAAATGTCGAAGTCAAGGGAACAGGTTCGCCACTCAAAGATATTCCTGAATTTGTAAATACACCTTGTCCAAAATGTGGAAAGCCAGCTCGTCGTGAAACAGATACTTTTGATACTTTCATTGAATCATCTTGGTATTTCGCCCGCTACGCCTGCCCAGATAACGATTTTTCCATGTTAGACGATCGCGCTAAATATTGGATGCCAGTTGATCAATACACTGGAGGCATTGAGCATGCAATTCTACATCTTCTTTATTCGAGATTTTTTCAGCGTGTCATGCGTGACGAGGGCCTAACAGATGTATCTGAGCCATTTACTAATTTAATGACTCAGGGCATGGTTTTGAAAGACGGTGCAAAAATGTCGAAAGCGAAAGGAAATACAGTTGATCCAGAAGATCTGATTAAAAAATATGGTGCTGATACTGTTCGTTTATTTATGATGTTTGCAGCACCACCAGAGCAGGCATTGGAGTGGTCAGATGAGGGTGCCCATGGAAGTTTTAGGTTTCTTAATAAATTTTGGAGTGCAGTCGTTAACCATATTGATTCTGGTAAACCTGTAAAACTTCAAAAAAAAATACTAACCAATGCACAAAAAAGTCTTCGTCGTAAATTACATCAGACAATTTTAAAAATTAATGACGATTTAGGGCGCAGAAATAGCTTTAATACTGCTGTAGCAGCATCAATGGAATTACTTAATGCCGTTAATAAATTCAAGGACTCATCAGAAAATGGTTATGCCATTAAACATGAGGCGCTTGAATCCATAGTTATAATGCTATCTCCAATAGTACCGCATGTTTGTCATGCTTTATGGCAAAAGTTAGGTCATGATTCTGCACTTATTGATCAAAGATGGCCTGAATATGACGAAAGTGCAGTTGCACTAGATCTTATTGAGATTGTGATACAAGTTAATGGTAAATTGCGTGGTAGAATATCTGTTTCTACTGATACTGACAGTATCAAACTTGAAAAAATGGCAATCGCTGAAAATAATGTAAAAAAATTTATTGGCGATAAAGCCGTTAAGAAAGTTATTGTCGTTCCAGGAAAGTTGGTGAATATAGTTGTCTAAAAAATATCATTCAGTTCTTCTCTTTTTATTGATTTTATTTACTTCTGCCTGTGGGTTTCAAATGCAAGGAGCTTTTATAGCTCCAGATAGTATGGAAAAAATTTATATTGCGGCTGATAACAAATATAGTATTTTTTATAGAGAGTTAAGGAAACAATTGCTTTCAGCAGGTGTTGAATTGAGTGAATTCCCAGTTGCCGATTCGGCGGTTTTTAATATCTCATTTGATGAGACATCACAGAGGGTATTATCAGTCTCTGCCAGAAATGTTCCGACTGAGTATGAAGTTTTTTATACGATAACTTATAGTATAAATAGTGGCCAGAATGAAATTTTGCCAAATCAAACTCTTACACTGACGAGAAATTATACTTACGATTCAACTTTAGTTTTAGGTAAGGCCCGAGAAGAAGAGTTGCTTCGTAATGCAATTGTCAAAGATTTAGTTCGTATTGTGTTGAAGCAAATATCTACACTCTGAATAAAATATTTCTCAATTGATTATATATTTTTTTATAAAATAGTTGGGTTTGGTGCATCGCCATAAACTTCTTTTGGGTCGAATATTTTTTCAGATTCTGTCCATTCAAGACAAATGTCGCCGTCAGATTGTTTTGAAGCAAATTCTTTACCTACTGGTATTTTGCGATAAAAGCAGCTTCGATAACCCACGTGACAGCTAGCACCACCATTCACGATAACTTTAAGCCATATGCAATCTTGATCATCATCAATTAATAATTCTTGTACTTTTTGTGTGAGACCGCTCGTAGATCCTTTGTGCCAAAGGACCTTACGACTTCTACTAAAATAATGCGCTTCACCAGTTGTGATGGTTAGATTTAATGCTTCTTTATTCATAAAACCTTGCATCAGTACTTCACCACTATTGCTATCAGTAGTGACAACAGTAATTAACCCGCGATCATCAAATTTTGGCGCTAAACTATCACCTTCTTCGACCTGTTCGATAGTATTACGATTGTGAAAATTTACAGACATGGCTTATACCTTGAGTCCTTCAAAAAAATTTATATAAATAAGAATACCGAGCATACCAGTTAGCAGCAATATTGATATTATTACAATTTTAATATAATTGATTTCAAAAGTTATGGCTATACAACTATTTGACACATTGCAGGGAAAGAAAGTGGCATTCAAGCCTCTTAGAGAGGGTGAAGTGACCATGTATCTCTGTGGCCCAACGGTTTATAACTATGCACATATCGGCAATGCTAGACCTGCCGTTGTTTTTGATCTGCTTGCGAGACTTCTGCGCCGCAGTTATAAATTAAAATTTGTCCGAAATTTTACCGATGTGGACGACAAAATAAATGCAACTTCAATTGAAACCGGTAAACCTATTGAAGAGATAACAGCAAAATATATAACTGCTTATAATCAAGATATGAGTGCATTGGGTGTTTGCAGTCCTGATATTGAGCCGCGCGCAACAGAAAATATCTCTGAAATGATTGCAATGATTGAATTGCTCATTAGAAAAAGGTTTGCTTATGAGTCAAAAGGACACGTTTTATTTGATGTTTCTTCATACGAGAATTACGGAGTTTTATCTAAACGGAATTTAAAAGAAATGATTGCGGGAGCTAGAGTTGAAGTTGCACCATACAAGAAAGCTGCTCATGATTTTGTCTTATGGAAACCATCAACTCCGGATTTGCCGGGCTGGAATTCTCCATGGGGTAGAGGTCGACCTGGATGGCATATTGAATGTTCTGCTATGGCTGAAAAGCATTTGGGGAAAACAATCGATATTCATGCCGGCGGTCTTGATTTAGTTTTTCCTCATCATGAAAATGAAATGGCACAAAGCTGTTGCGCTAATGATGGCAAGCCATTTGCACGCTATTGGCTGCATAATGGTTTTCTAAGCATGAATCAAACAAAGATGTCAAAATCACTTGGAAATGTATTATTTGTTCATGACATGTTAAAGACTATACCAGGAGAGGTAATACGTTTGGCATTATTGAGTGCCCACTATAAACAGCCATTGGATTGGTCAGATGACTCAATTGAATCCGCTCGGCGTAAACTAGATCGTTTATATGGAGCACTGCAGGGGATAAATATTCCAGAAAATTTTATTTTGGAATCTGATGTTCCAGAGGAAATTATTTTAGCATTGGAGG
>MDSZ01115002.1_pt1 | contig 11191 bp, 12 predicted proteins | sample 811201 | NCBI WGS metagenome assembly MDSZ01 (sample SAMN05326647, study PRJNA326480) | marine metagenome | isolation source: seawater | place: Indian Ocean: North | collected 2010 | reverse complement strand
TTGGTAAATAATAATTCAAAATAAAAACAAAAATTGATACTAGTGTATTTGTAATCAATGAAAAAAATACAAATTTCTCCATCAATATTATCTGCAGACTTTAGTCAGCTAGGAAATGAAATTAAAAATCTAGAAAGATGTGGTGCAGACATGATTCACGTAGATGTTATGGATGGTCATTTTGTGCCTAACATAACGATTGGTCCACCAGTAATAAAGTCATTAAGAAAATATACAAAGCTAATATTTGATGTTCATTTGATGATATCTCCGGTGCACAAGTATATAGAAAATTTTGCGGAAGCTGGTTCTGACATAATAACAATCCACCCAGAGGCAACCGAAAATATTTTAGAGTCAATTAATTTAATAAAAAATTTAAAAAAAAAAGTTGGTATTTCATTGAACCCAGATACTTCAATCAATGTTATAGAGGCAAACCTAGATAAAATAGATTTAGTGCTTATAATGACAGTTTTTCCAGGATTTGGTGGTCAGAAATTTATGCCTGAGGTTTTAGAAAAAATAGAATATTTAAAAAAAATTAAGGATAACAAAAAACTAAATTTTCTTATTGAGGTTGATGGTGGTATTAATTTTTCTAATTCAAAGAAAGTTATTAATGCAGGTGCAGATATTTTAGTTTCTGGTACTACAATTTTTAAAGAAAATGAAGGTAATATAAAAAAGAATATTGAGATTTTAAGAATGGCTTGAAATGGCATTTATTAATTCTTTAAATTTAATAAATAAACTAAAATTTTTAATTTCAACTAAAATTAGAAATGTTTATTTAACGTCCTCTTTATATAATAATAAAATTTCAAAGATTGAAAATTTAAATTTAGTTTATAGACCGAATCCTTATACTTTTGATTGTTTGGTTAAATTTAATAAAAAAAAAAAAAAATATTGATATTTATAAGACAAAAAATATTTGGGACTCTTATAATCTAAATTACAAAGAATACAAAAATCTTAATAATTTTTTTTGGCTTTTTTCTATAGACCTTAAGTCATCTACAAAGATTACACAATCCATAATTGAGGATTGGATAAATAAAAATCAAGACTATAACTCTAAAAGTTGGGAGTTGGACATCTTATCAAAAAGAATTATCTCATGGATAAGTAATTCAAAACTTACCTATGAAGATGGTTCGGAGGAATATAAAAAAAAATTTAATTTTTTTGTGAGAAAACAGGTCAATCATCTAAAAAATGAAATTAATAGATCAGAATTAGTGGATGACAAATTAATTGGATGTACTGCTATAATTTTATCAGGTATTAGCTATCAGGATAATACCTATTTAACTTATGGTTTAAATTTATTGAACAAATTTATTAATTACTCTTTAAATAGTGAGGGTTTTCCTAAATCAAGAAGCTTTAGGCAATTAGCTTTTTACTTAAAATATTTGGTATTGATTAGAGAACTTTTAAAAGACTCCCAAAACGAAATCCCAGAGTATCTTGATGAAACTATTTATTATTTAGGTCAAGCATACAAATTATTTTTACACGGTACAAAAAAAACTTTATTATTCAACGGTAATAATGAGATGGATAATAGTGAATTTGATGAATATCTTAAAATTCACGATTATAAATTTAATTGTAAAAAAAATGAGATTGCAGGTTACATTTATTTAAAAAATAATAAAAATTTATTAGTAGTTGATGCTGGAAACCCGCCAGGGAAGAAATTTTCTCAAAATTATCAGTCTGGAACTTTATCTTTTGAATTCTTTTATTTAGACAATAAAATAATAACAAACTCTGGATATTTTCAGAGAAACAAACACCAACTAAATATTGTTTCTAGATCATCTGTTGCTCATTCAACTTTGATAATTGACAATAGTTCAATAAGTAAATTTTCAAGAGATAAGTTTGGTAAAGAATATACCGATAGTACATTTAAAGTTTTTGACAAAAAAATTTCTTACAATAAAAATTTTTGGATCATAGAGGTTTCTCATGACGGATATCTCAAAAATTATGGAGTAATACATAATAGAAAACTTGAATTTTCTACAGAAAATTTTTGTCTAAAGGGAACAGATACTTTAATCAAAAAAAAAAATTTTAAAACATCTGATTTTGAAATAAGGTTTCATTTAGCACCAGGTGCAAAATTGATTAAAACTACTGATGGAAAAAGTATTTTAATAGAATTTGAAAACTCTGGTTGGAAATTTAGTTGTAATGAAAATTTAATTGATTATGAAACAGGATTATATTTTGGAAGAAAGAATAACTATGTTGAAAATAATAATTTTTTTGTAAAAGGAGTTACAAATCCAGAAAATCAAAGAATTTGTTGGGAGATAACAAAAATATGAGTTTAAAAATCAAAACAGCGTTAATATCAGTATCCGACAAATCAAATTTAAGTATAATCCTTCCGATCCTTAAAAAGTATAATATTAAAATTATAAGTTCGGGTGGTACATATAATGCTATAAGAAAGTTAGGTTATAGTTGTACAGATGTTTCAAGTTATACTAATTTTCCTGAGATTCTTAATGGTAGGGTTAAAACTTTACATCCAAAAATACATTCCGGTATTCTTGTCAAAAAAAATAATAAATCACACAAGATGCAAATGAAAAAACTCGGTTACGGTAGTATAGACCTTGTAATAGTTAATTTCTATCCTTTCGAGGAAAATTTAAAGTCAAAAAAAAATCATAATCTTATTTTAGAAAATATAGATATCGGTGGCCCAGCAATGGTTAGAGCAGCTGCAAAAAATTACGAAAACACTACAATTATTACAACGATAAATCAATATGATGAACTTAAAAAGGAATTAATAAAATACGATGGATCAACTTCAAAAAATTTCAGACGTAAACTTTCAGAGAAAGCATTTATGGAAACTGCTTATTACGATGCGGTAATATCTGAATATTTTTCGGAAAACTCTAATGAGAGTTTCCCATCAAAAAAAATAATATTTGGTAAAAAAATATCTGACTTAAGATATGGAGAGAATCCACATCAAAAAGCAGCAATTTATTCTACGAAAGATAATTGGATTAAACAATTATTTGGTAAAAAGCTTAGTTTTAATAATATTAATGATCTTTATTATGCAATTATGATATCAAAAACTTTACCTAAAAATAGAGGTTGTGTGGTAGTAAAGCATGCAAATCCATGCGGTGTCTCGATTAATGAAAAAAAAATAGATAGCATTAAATTAGCTATGAAATGTGATCCTATTAGTGCATTTGGAGGTGTGGTCTCTTGTAATTATAGAATAAATGAAACAGTAGCGAAAGAATTAACCAAAATATTTCTTGAGATAGTAATAGGTAATGGATTTACACAAAAAGCTTTGAAAATTCTAAAACGAAGGAAAAATTTAAGAATTATAGATGCAAAAAATATAAATATTGAAAACATATTAAATTTTATATCAAGTTATAATAGTTTTTTAATTCAATCGCCTGATACAAAAAACTTTAACAAAGAAGACTTTAAAGTTGTATCAAAAAGGAAACCAAATAAGAAAATTTTGGATAATTTGATTTTCGCGTTTAATATATGTAGATTTGTAAAATCGAATGCAATAGTTATTACTAGTAATTTTTCAACAATTGGAATCGGATCTGGTCAACCAAGTAGAATTGATAGTTGCAAAATAGCTATAAAAAAAATGAGAGATTTTAAGTTAGATGATGAAAAACAAAATAAATTCGCAGCATCGGATGCTTTTTTTCCTTTTACAGATAGTATAAAAGAATTGGCTCTTGCCGGTGTAGAAGCTATTGTGCAACCATCAGGCTCTATTAGAGACAAAGAGATAATTAAAATAGCAAACAAATTAAAAATTATTCTTGTATTTTCTAAAACAAGACATTTCAAACACTAAGAAATTTTATCAATTTTAGCAGCTAGCACAAAATCACTTTCATGAAGTCCATTGATCGCGTGAGTAAAAATTTTTATTTTTGCATATCCCCATCCAAACCAAATATCTGGATGATGACCTTCTTTTTCAGCTATACCTCCAATTTGATTTACAAAATTTTGACTTTCGATAAAATTCTTAAATTTAAATTCTTTTATAAGATAATAATTTTTTTTTTCATCTGATTTAACATCCCATCCATTTACTTTTTTTAAATATTTGTGAATATCGTCTAAATTAAAACTCGGTATACCACCTTCGCATGGTATACATTTTTTATCCGCTAGATCTGTCATATATCTCCTATATTCTGGAGCGGGCAATGGGACTTGAACCCACGACCTTCTCGTTGGCAACGAGACGCTCTACCACTGAGCTATGCCCGCTTTAATAAGATTATATCTATCGGTTTTTACAAATGCAAATATTTTGGTAGAATAAATTATGAAAATAAAAGAAAATTTACCAAATACTATTCCAGTATTTCCCCTTTCAAACTTTATTATTTTTCCTGACACAACAGTACCTTTAAATATTTTTGAGCCAAGATACATTGAAATGATAGATGATAGTATGAAAGCACATAGAATGATTGGTATGATACAGCCCAAAAAGACTTTTACTGAAAATAAGCCAGATTTATACAACGTCGGCTGCTTAGGAAAAATAACAAGTTTTAATGAGACAGATGATGGCAGGTATCTCATAATATTAAACGGAATATCAAGATTTAAAATAATTCAAGAAGTTGAAAGTAAAAAGTTGTACAGAAAGTGTAAGGTTGATTTTAATGATTTTAAAGGTGATTTAGTCGCTTCTAATGAAGATATTAAGTTTTCAGATTTAGAATTAATATTTAAAGATTTAAAATCTCTTTTTAAAAAACAGGGTTACGTTATAAATTGGAAAGATTTAGAAAAACAAAGTTTAGAACAGACAATTAATACTTTATCAATGGCTTCTCCGTTTTCTATAGAGGAAAAACAAATATTATTAGAGACTTTAAATTTAAGTTTAAGGAGAAAAAAATTAGAAGAAATTCTTAAAACATATATTCTTGACGATTTTAGTAATACTACAGTACAATAACTTTTATAGTCCTTTGTTAGCAAATATTAACCCATAGTTTGGGATAATTTTTGACTTATTTATTAATTTAAAAAATTTATTTGATATTATGTTGGGAATGTAATTTTGAAACATAAAGAAGTCGTGAATAAAATCTATTCCTGAAGCAAAAATAGTATTTTTATGTTTTATATCATCCTCAAACTCACTTAATATTGATTTATTTAAAATTAATCCATTTTTAATATTTTTTTCTAATATTTTTGCAAACGATTGAATATCTCTTAATGTCATATTAAAACCCTGTCCCGCTAGTGGGTGAATTGTATGTAACTTGTCACCAAATGCCAAAACATTTTTGTGAAAATATTTTCTAAGTAAAGAGAATTTTAAATTTGAATTTTCAAATTTTTCGAAGCTTAAGATTTTATAATTGGTATTATATTTTTTAATTAAATTTTTAATTTCATCTAGGTTGAATGTTTTTTTTTTTATTAATTAACGAAAAAACAATTGATGTTCTTGTATCGCTTAATGGGAGAAAAGCCAATGGGCCATTTCTTGTGAATATTTGTCGAGCTATATTATTTTTTATTTTTTTATGTTTAATTATAGTTACATGAGCAATACTTGAATATTCTTTTTCAATTTTATTAAAAAAAAATTTTCTTGAAAATTGGTTTTTTAATGATGTGTCGATAATCAAGTTATATTTATTTAAAAAAAAATCTGAATAGTTTAATTTAGCATTTTTTAAAAATTTAATATTTTTTAAATTTTTTGTGCTTTTCTCAAAATAATTGTAAATTTTTGAATACTCTAACATGTAAAATTGATTAAAATTTTTTTTTTGGAAATTTAAAATCTCTTTATTTAAGTTTCCTTCATTGAAAATTTTAATTTCATTAATTGGATTTTTATTTAATCCTCTCAATTTGAAATTTGATTCTAGGAATTTCAAATTTTCATTGGTAATACCAATTGTTCTAGACGAGTTTTTATTGGTATTTTTTTTATTATATAGAATATCAATTTTGATATTTTTTTTAGCTAGAATTCTGGCTAAAACTAACGATGCTAATCCATTTCCTATAATACAGATTTTCATAAATAAAATTAATTTTATCAGCAAAAATTAAATGATACAAAGTATCAAATCTGAGTCGAAAAGTATGAAAATAAAAAATTTTGTTAATAAAACAGTTGATTTCTTTATCAAAAGATTCATAGAACTTATAGGTCTAATTTTAGCTACTATTTCGATTTTATTTTTTATATCTCTGGCCTCCTATTCACCTGAGGACGCTAATTTTATTATTAGTGATAGTGATATTTCAAAAAATCTATTAGGTTTTGAAGGAAGTTTTACGTCTGATATATTTTTGCAATCTTTTGGTGTTATATCATTTCTTATACCTTTGACTTTATTTTTTACGGCAATAGATATTATATTAAAAAAAAAAATGATTTTTGTAATAGAAAATACATTTTTTATGATTTTGTATTTAATAACTGGATCTATATTTTTTAAAATTTTTTACAACGAATCTTTTTCATTAACAATCAATGGAAATGCGGGGTTTGTAGGAAATTATATTTCAGGTATTAATTTTCTTTCGAGCATATCTGAAGAAAATATTATAATGTATTATCTATTTTTAATAGTAACAGTAATATTTTTTTTATTCTCAATAAAGTTAGGATTAAATAAAATTTCTTCCTTGTTAAAATTTTTGTTCTCTATTTTTAAAAGAAAGGAAAATCTAAATATAGTTAATTCAAGTTTTAACAATTCAATCTCTGAAAATATAGAAGATAGCTCATTGAAAGAAAATAGAACTCAGAAAGATCTGCCATTTAACCAAATGAATGAGAATAAAAAAATAAAATTTAAAATGCCGAGTTTAGATATTTTGGATCTACCACAAAAAAATGAAATTAAAAAAATACAGGAGAATTTAGATGAAAAATTTTTGGAAAAAATATTACTAGATTTTGGAGTTCAAGGTAAAATTAAAAAAGTCAATTATGGTCCTGTTGTTACTTTAAACGAATTTGAGCCTGCTGCTGGCGTGAAAGTATCTAAAATAATTAATCTTTCAGAAGATATAGCAAGAAATACTAGCTCTGAGTCTGCAAGGATATCTACTATCCCTGGAAGCAATACTGTTGGTATAGAAATTCCAAATACTTCTAGAGAAAACGTTTATTTAAGAGAAATAATTGCAAATTCTAATTTTAAGAATAAAGAGATTAAATTACCTATTGCTTTAGGGAAAAGTATTTCTGGTGTTCCGATAATTGGTGATTTAAGTTCAATGCCACATCTACTAATAGCTGGAACTACAGGCTCAGGTAAATCAGTATGTATAAATACGATTATACTATCATTGATTTATAAACATACGCCGGAAAGATGTAAGTTTATTTTAATAGATCCTAAAATGTTGGAACTCTCTACATATGAGGGAATACCACACCTATTATGTCCAGTTGTAACTGAGGCCAAAAAAGCTGCTTCTGTTTTAGGCTGGGTGGTGAAAGAAATGGAAAGTAGGTACAGATTAATGACTAAAGAAGGTGTAAGAAATATTGATAGTTACAATTTAAAACATAACAAATTACCTATGCCTTACATAGTAGTAATCGTTGATGAGATGTCAGATCTAATGCTAATTTCAGGAAAAGAAGTTGAAAGCTATATCCAGAAATTATCACAAATGGCAAGAGCATCTGGAATTCATATAATAATGGCAACTCAACGTCCCAGTGTTGACGTGATTACAGGAACTATTAAAGCAAACTTTCCTACAAGAATATCATTTCAGGTTTCGTCCAAAATTGATAGTAGAACTATTCTTGGTGAACAAGGTGCTGAGCAATTATTAGGAAAAGGTGATATGTTATACATGTCATCAGCAAACAGAATAGTTAGAATACATGCGCCATTTGTGTCTGACGATGAAATTGAAAAAGTAAATAATTTTGTTAGAGCTCAAGGAGAACCTGATTATATTGATGAAATTATAAATTTTGTTGACGAAACAAAATCATCACAAACTAGCGATAGTGATGAAATTCAAGACGAACTTTACAATGATGCCCTTGAAATTATCAAAAAGGAAGGAAAAGCTTCAACATCATTTTTACAAAGGAAACTTCAAATTGGGTATAATAGAGCTGCGAGAATTATTGAGATGATGGAAACAAATGGAATTGTAAGTAAAGCAAATCATGTAGGAAAAAGAGAAGTATTAAAGTGAGGATAGCGTGTATTCTAACATTTGTACTTATCTGCACAAATGTTAACGCATCTATAGAAAAAAAAATAATTAAAAAGTTTAATAAAATAGAAAATTTAAGTTTTAATTTTACTCAAACTGTCGGTGGTAAAGATGAAACAGGAAATTGTATTATTAAATATCCTAAAAAAATTTTTTGTAAATATAATTATAGATTTAATAAAATACTGGTTTCTAATGGTAAAAGCTTAGTTATTAAAAGTGATAAAAATAAACAATATTATTTGTATCCATTAGAAAGAACGCCTCTAGTATATCTACTAAATAAAAAACTAATCCTAGAAAAAATTAGTAAATTAAGAAGCGAAAGATTAAACGATAAATTTTTGATGTTTTCCATTAGTCAGGAACAACAAAAAATAAATATTTTTTTCTCAAATGAAAGTTTAGATTTAGTTGGTTGGCAAACAGAGGATATTTATCAAAATCTTTCTGTAACATATATTTATGATCTAAAAATAAATAAAGAAATAAACGAGAAAGTATTTGAACTACCCAAACCCTATTAAGCAGAAATCTTTATCTTTTCCTCTTTAAAAATTTTCATTCCTCTTGCTAAATAATTTCTAAGAGCATTCTTATGGTCCAGAGAACATGTATGTACCCAAACTCTCTTAATATTTTTTTGAAAAGATATTTTGATAGCGTTTGTAAGTAGATATCCACCATAATTTTTTTCTCGAAAATCTTTTAAAACACCAAAATAAGCGATCTCAACATCATTTGTCTCTGGATGAAAAATTTTTTCAAAATATCCCGCAACTTCGTTTTTTACTTTTAAAATATACGTATCAACATTTTTATCATTTAGGTAATGTAGCCATAATTTGTCACTCCAAGATAGCCTATCTATCCATCTATGATCTTTACCTATTTGTTTATATAAAAATTTATTTAGCTGAAAATCTGGTTTTTTAATCTGATCTATCTTACACTCATTGCCTGAATAACTGGAGTCTTTTAAATTTTCTAAATTTTTTATTTCTAAATATTGTCTAGATATTTCAATCATTTTTTACCATTTTTCCAATTTTTTCACCTCCAAATATGTGAAAGTGTAAATGAGGAACTTCTTGACCACCATCAGTTCCTATATTGGCTAAAGTTCTATATCCATTTCCATTATTTATAGATATACCAAGTTTTTTTGCAACTAATGTTATACCTCTTATAAAACCTAAAATTTCCTTTTCAGAGGCATTTTCGTTGAAATCGTCAAGATTTATGTACTTACCTTTTGGTATTACTAAAGCATGTATTTTTTTCTGAGGATTAACATCGTAAAAAGACAAAACATTTTCATCCTCGTATATTTTATCACAAGGAACTTCCCCTCTTAAGATTTTTGCAAATATGTTATTATCGTCGTATTTCACTTTCCAATTTTTTCTAAGACTTTTTTTACAGTATCTCCCATAACTGAAGGATTTCTTGATATTGTAACACCAAACTCTTTTAGAATTTCCACTTTTTCTACTGCACTTTCCCCATACGCAGACACAATTGCACCAGCGTGCCCCATAACTCTTCCTTTGGGCGCTGTAAGACCCGCTATATAAGCAATTACAGGTTTTTTCATATTATCTTTTGCGAATTCACCAGCTGCAACCTCTTGAGGACCGCCAATTTCACCAATCATTAATATTGCATCTGTTTCATCGTCTTCCTCAAATTTTCCAATAATATCTTTAAAAGAACTTCCATTAATTGGATCACCACCTATGCCTACACTTGTTGAAATACCAATATTTAGATCTTTTAACTGTTGAGCCGCTTCATATCCCAATGTTCCTGACCTACTGATTATTCCAACACGTCCTTCTTTATAGATATGACCTGGCATAATTCCGAGCATTGACTTTCCAGGACTTATTATTCCTGCACAATTAGGTCCTACCAAACTCATTTTTTCAGATTTAGAATATCTTCTCATATATCTTTTAATCTTAATCATGTCGTGTGAAGGTATTCCGTCAACAATAGCAACACAGGTTCTAATGCCGGCATCTGCTGCTTCCATAGCTGAATCTGCAGCAAATGCAGGAGGAACAAATAATATGGATGCGGTTGCTTCAGTATTTTCAACAGCTTCTTTAACTGTATTAAAAACTGGAAGATCAAGATGTTTTGTTCCACCTTTACCAGGTGTAACTCCTCCAACTACATTTGATCCATACTTAATCATTTCCTCAGCATGGAAAGTTCCCATCTTTCCTGTAAAACCTTGAATGATTATTTTAGTATCTTTATTTATAATAACGGCCATTTTATCTTTTTAAAGTTTTAACAGCTTTATTTGCTGCATCTTCTAATGAATTTGCTTCAATATATTTTATTTTACTCTCTCTTAAAATTTTATTTCCTTTATCAACATTTGTTCCTGCAAGCCTAATTACGAGCGGAACATTAATTTCAATTTTTTCTAAAGCCTGGACTATGCCCTCTGCAACCCAGTCGCATCTATTTATCCCTGCAAAAATATTTACCAAGATAACTTTTACTTTTTCATCCATTGATATTAGTTTAAACGCTTTAACAATTTTTTCAGGTGTCGCACCACCTCCTACATCAAGAAAATTTGCAGGTTCCCCGCCAGCTAATTTGATCATATCCATTGATGCCATTGCTAGTCCTGCTCCATTAATTATATTTCCAATGTTGCCCTCTAAACTTACATAGTTTAATCCTCTAGCAGTTTCTGGCCAAGGGCAAATACTTGCCCTAGATTGTAAGATGAGTTTTGACAATAATGCACTATTTAGAAGAAACCAAATATCTGAACTAAGAGATAAAACACAAGAAAATCCTAGCGAGGTTTATGCGTCAGATAGAGGTTTAAATTATGTAAGTTTAGACGGCAACATTGGAAATATAATTAATGGTGCAGGTCTTGCTA
>MDSZ01159942.1_pt1 | contig 11192 bp, 9 predicted proteins | sample 811201 | NCBI WGS metagenome assembly MDSZ01 (sample SAMN05326647, study PRJNA326480) | marine metagenome | isolation source: seawater | place: Indian Ocean: North | collected 2010 | reverse complement strand
GAGATTGATTTATGTTAGATTTTCAGGTGATAAACTAGTTGCTAACCTAAATTCTTGGACAACAATTAGATGGGCCATTTGCGGTCATATTCATAGATGTACTCACCCAGTGTTAGTACATACTATTCCATCTTTGATAAGTAATGCATATTATCGATTAGCAGGTGCTAAAATTGGCAAAGGCGTCCAGATAAATACGATTAACTTAAACGATCCATCAATGGTAACTGTAGGGGATAACGTGGTCATTGGTGGCGGATGTGTCCTTAATGGTCATTTAGTTGAAAAAGGGCAGATAATTTTGGCAAGAATTACCCTAGAAGATGGCTCTCTGTTAGGAGCAAGGGTTACTATTCAACCTGGCGTAACTGTCGGTAAAGGTGCGGTAATTGGAACAAATGGTCTAGTTGGGAAGTACAAAACAATCCCTGCTGGAGAGGTGTGGGCAGGTTTGCCGGCCAAATGCATCAAAAAATCGTCAGATAGAGATTAGTAATTTTCTAGTTATATTGTGCATATTAAAGCGCAATAGTATTCAAGTGGTCGCGCATGGTTTGTCATGTGCGGAAGCACATGCAGGTGGATAAATAATGGGAGTTCAAAAATCTGCATACCGTCAACCAGTTACTCCTGAAGGTCTCAAAGCCATTGAAGAAGGTAAGTTGACATGGCTCGATGATGAGATGTATAACAATCTCAACACAGGAGTACTAGAACAATATCTTGAAGAAAAAAATCTTGAAGAATCATTTGAAGTATCTCACTGGAGCACTCCTAAAGTACTCTATGGGATTGCCATTGGGGCAGTATTTTCGGGAGTTACAGCCTATATCGGACTTAAACTAGGTCTTGCTATTTCTGCTGCTTGGTATATTGCTTATCTTTTGGGCATGGCATTAAAGTGGTCACCTTCTGAAGTTAATATCGCTACATCTGCAACTACTGGTGCAACGCATGCTTCAACAGGATTTATTTTTACATTCCCGGCAATTTTTCTATTAGCATCTGATGCTCGTTATGAACTTGCTAGTGGACCGCTGATTACCTTGGGAGATGGTGATGCATTCAATTTGGCATTTATCGGCATCGTCGCTAGTATGTTTGCAGGTTTCCTAGGTGTGATGTATTTCATTATTTTCCGTAGGGTTTGGTTGGTAGAAGATCCACTCCCTCTTCCGGGATTTGAAGCCACACTAAAGATGCTAGATATTGCTTCTGATGTCAATACAGGTGCGGTTGAACACGCACGTGATTCATTGAAGACCATTGGTATTTGGACCGGTGTTACAATGATCGGTTTATTTTTAGTTGAATATCCGCTTATATGGGCCAATGACAAAAAATTAGCTTTATTAGATTGGATTGCTCAAACTCTCAGTATTGGGGACATAGGTCTAGCAAGTCTTTATTCTAAAGGAACAATTCATCAACCAGCAGGTACTGAAGATGGTGTTTCATTGAGCTATACTCAATGGTCTCCTGATACAGCATGGAATCCCTTTGCTTACACATATATTGGGGTATACTTAACGCCATCCATGTTTGCCATTGGCTGGTTTATGAAGACTAGAGTTGCTTTTCTAGTCAACCTTGGGACATTAGTAGGCTGGTTCTTTTTGGTACCGTTAGTTGTTTGGTTCAATTTCCCTATCTACGATGCAGCAACACAATCAAACATACCGATTCAAGATTTCGCTGGAGAAACTGGGGCTGCACTGCAAATGATTGCTTTCTCAAAATCGGTTAGAACTATTGCTATTGGTTCAATTGTTGGAGGTGGAATGTTTGGTTTGGCAAAAATGTACAAGACTTTCCTCAATATATTTAGCGACATCGGCGGTGCATTGAAGGGTGAAGGTAGTCAAGAGTACATGGAAGGTAAAGGATGGTATGAATGGCCATTGAAGCACATTCCAATATTCATGGTACTGACATTTTTCTCAATGATTTTGATTTTCACCATAGGTGGTTTTTCAATTTTAGCATCTCTAATTTTCGCTACAGTATTAATCCTAACCACCTTCTTACTTGGAGCAATTGCTGTAAGAGTGATGGGTGAAACAGGTATTGAACCAGTTTCAGGTACTTCCTTCATTGTCTTGTTGATGTTGCTGGGTGTATTCCTAAATGCTCAAGAACTGTTGCAATTGAATACTCAAGACGCAGTATTACTAGGGCTAGTAGGTACTACAGTATTTGGCTCTGCAATATCAATGTCAGGTACTGTAATTGGTGATTACAAAAACAGTCTGTATATCGGTAACCGTCCGTATCACATTTCCAAGGGTAACATCATGGGAGTTGTACCAGGTGCCATAATTGGTGCAGGTGTGGCAATTTTCCTCTCCATACAATTGGCTGAAGGTAATATTGAATTATTAGCACCACAAGCAAATGCTTTCGCAACTTTTTCAGTAATTTTCGCTGAAAAAGAAGGTGATATGACGTTATTATTACTCGGATTCTTGCTGGGTATGTTTGTTGAATGGGCAACAGGAATGGGTACATCATTCGGTCTTGGAATGTATCTAACAGTGCCTTACACACTACCAATGCTAATTGGTGGTTATGCAAGAGATACTTGGGAAGACAAGAAATTAACTCCACGTATTGACAAGATCAAGGAAGAATCCGGCTCTAATGAAGCTGAAAAACAACGTGCTTTGATTCTTCTCAGTACGTTTATGGTCGCAGCAGGATTACTAACTGGCGAAGCTTTCTTTGGTACAGAATCAAGTATTCTTTCGTTTATTGATTCATTATGGACTCCTACAGATGATAATTTGACTGGTAAATTCTTTGGAATTGAAGGATTCGGTTATTCTACGCAATGGTATATTGCTAGAATGATTGGTTTCATTGGCCTGAATTTGTCAATTGGCTATCTAATCTATTGGTTGTTCAAGAGGGCAGGAGTTATTGGCGGAGATTCTGATTCAGCCGATGTTAAAACTGCTTGAGAGTGAAGCCAATGAAAAATAAAACTAACACCCCTAATTGGGTGTGGTTCTTACTTATCGCTGCAGTTTTCGGTGTATCTAGCGCTGGTGCTCTATTTCAGCAGGTTGATGATGTACCACCATTATTACGCGCTTCATGGCGTCTTCAGTTAACCTCTATCGTGTTATTTCCATTGGCTTTGATGCAATGGCGAATTCATGGGTTGGATATTAAAGATAGAATGTTAGAACGTAATAGTTTGATGTGGTTACTTGGTGGGGGACTATTTCTAGCATTACATTTCGGTTCATGGGTGGCTAGTTTGGATGAAACCTCACTTACTCATTCTCTGCTTTTTGTCACCGCACATCCATTAATCATAGTATTTGGAATGGCCTTAATCGCTAGATTATTCAACAAATATCGAAGTCCAAATCGCTTAGAAATTATTGGTGCGTGCATTGGTTTTATTGGTGCTGCATTAGCATTAATTGATCTTGGTGATGAACAAGGTGGCAGAACAGTTACTATCTGGGGCGATTTTCTTGCCTTTTTAGGAGCGATATTTGTTGTTGGGTATATTGTAAGCGGCAGAGTTCTTAGAAAATGGATGCCAATCTTCATCTATGCTTTTCCAGTAACCCTTATTGGGGCTATTTTATTGATTCCAGGGTCAATGATATTAGAAGATGAATTCAGTAGTTTTGGAATCTTTGGATGGCTAAAAGGGACATATTTTTGGTGGTTTTTAGCATTAGCTCTGATTGCTGGGTTATTAGGGCATACGGGGCTTAACACCTGCTTGAGATATATTCCACCGTTAGTAGTTTCGACTAGCGTTACTATGGAGCCAATAATTGGTTCAATCATTGGTTATGCATTATTTAATTCAGGTCTGCCTGGATTTTGGACTTGGGTGGGTGGTCCAATTTTGATATCTGGAATTGTGCTAGTGGTAATTGGGACTCCACAGGAAGATACGAACAATGAAACACTTGATGCAGTCACGACGGAGTAAGGATAGTCATGTCGCCCGATACAACTCAAGGATGGTTATTGCTTACTAATGATGATGGCATTGAAGCTATTGGGATGATGAAGTTAGTTCAAAAATTAAATTCACGTGGACACAAAATTGTTGTTTTTGCACCCAAGGATAACCATTCAGCAACTGGAATGCGAATAAATTTAATGAAACCAATTAAGTGGCGTCATCGAGATGATTTATTCCATTCTTGGAACCTTTCATCACCTGAGAATGTGAAGTTGTTAGAACTAGAAGGCTCGCCGTGCGACACTATGATTGTGTCTTTAGATGGTGGCTTGCAACACATCTTACCAGATCTCATACCAAGGCTTGTGGTATCTGGAGTAAACCTAGGGCCAAATATGTCACAGGATTCCTACCATAGTGGCACAATGGGGGCTGCGAGGGAGGCTGGTCTCTATGGTATGCCAGCAATTGCTTCATCTCTAGCATCATTTGATGAAACAAATATGGACATTGCTATTGATGCGACCGTCGAGTTTGTTGAACGAGTTCTAGAGTTTTTGCCTATGGTTCCTAAAAATTTACGTAGACCTAATATTGATTTTGATCAAGAATATGTAAGTAATTGGCCATCGCCAGATAGCGTCGAGTTCTCTAATGCCAATGAGTCACTAAGAAGTGCATTTTTCCAAGGTGACTTAATGCTTAACTTGAATGTCCCGACAGATTGGTCAGGTCAATTCACTAGTACTAGGCTTGGTATGCGTTGGTATCGTGATGCAATTAGCATTCAAAATAATGACTCCCATTCTACTGCAACTTTCACTATTGGTGCAGCAAGTATTGACCATACACAAATCGATAAGAGCGATTGTGATGCTGTTGAGTTACAAAAAGCCAGTATTTCCTGTTTACCAACTTGGCCACAAACTCATCCGCTTGCAGTTGATGGACAAATTTTGAAACATGCTTTAGAAGAAGATGGCAAAGGTTATCCTGCTTGGTTTAATCTAGGTTAAGTGATACGTTTTGATCTAATAAAAAGTGGCATATTCCTATTGCGATATGACCCTGTAGCCACTGTGAACCAATTGAACGAGAAACAATATTACCTTGGATTGCTAGTTCTAATGGTTTATCATCACTCAAAATAAAAGTTATATCTAAATCATTATTATTAATTGGCTCATTAGTGATTTTAGCATCTAAAGACCACAATGATTCTTGATCAGCATCTAATACCACTATTTGAGATTCTGAATGTTCTCTTATTGTATCACCAATATCTCCACCAGATTCGTACAATCCTTCAGATACTCGACGCCATATGCCAATTGGTGGAGTTGGTTGTTTGATTATTTTAGCAATTAAACCAGCGACTGAACGCTCCTCTGCATGCATCCCACGTATCTGTTGGCCAACAAATTTTATTCTCCTAAATGGCCCAGGTCCGCCTTGTAAGTGGATAATTACTTCTGTATCTTGGCGGATTCCATGACTGGTTAATAATGATGACATTATTGCTCTAACTAAGACATCAACTCTTCCTGCTCCACTTGCTAAATCACTTATCGGTAGTTTACCTTGAGACATTGCTCTATGCCCAATTATGACAAATCGACGCATCAAAACACCTAGTTTCCTCGCTCAATCAAGGTTCTAACTGCTGTACACATGTCTTTGATGGTTTGTAACATAAAATCAGAACCGGTTTTGTCTACCAAGTATGCTCTTGGTTTACTTGAATCATTGATATCTTCTAATCGATTAGCCACTACAGCAGTCATATTGGCGTACTCTATTTGGGCTAAAGCTCTTCTAACAAGTTCTTTTTGTTTTATTCCAGTTTCTAATTTAAATCCGATTCTCACGGATCCTTGGCATTTTTTACTTAGTTCTAAAATATGCTTTGGGCTTTCAATTAGTTTAACATCTAGTGGACCTTGTTGGCTTGCCAATTTCCCTTCAGCACTATTTTCAACAACGTAATCCAGTACTGCAGCAGAATGAACCCAGGCCTCAATGTCATCATTACTCAAAGCAAATAATTCCTTTAGCATCTCATCTGGTGAATATGCTTGTATAACAAGGGGTAGCCATTTTGGTGTGGTGACTGTAGTAATCCCTTTTACACAAGTTACATCGTGGCCATGGCGGAATAAATCATCAGCAATAGCAAAACCAGTAGAGCCACTACTAGTATTTTGAATAAATCGAATATCGTCAATTGGTGATCGTGTTGCACCAAGAGTGACCACTACAGATTTCCGATGAGTTTTATTTGAATTGACATAATTAGAAAATCTGGCCACAATCTCTTCATGAGGTGGAGTCTTTCGTTTTCCTTCTTGCTCATCACCCCAGTGTACTTTAATTCCATTATTTCTAACTTCATCTACCAAATCTTGAGTTACTGGGTCATTGGCTAAGTCAGAATGCATGCTTGGAATCATCATCACAGGACAATTCCTAGTTCTTGCTGCACTCAAAGCCATCAGTATAGGTCCATGTTGTAGTCCATGCAGATAACTAGCCATCAAATCTCTTGTAGTAGGTGCAATAAGTATTCCATCAACTTCCTCAAGAGCAGTCAAATCACTTTCCCAGTCAGTTATCACCGGTGATTGTGTAGCCCATTCTATTGCTAATGGACTGATTATTTTTTGCGCAGAATGGGTCATCATAACGCTTACAATCGCTCCATGACGTCTAAGTTCCCTGGCTAACCTGACAGTATCTACAGCAGCTATTCCACCGCTTACACCCAACAATATTCGCATCTTTGCTAGGCTATCGCCACGAATCTCAACATCCGTATCGCGCATCGCCATGGTTAGGGCAACGGCTGTCTAAATTTGACACCTTCGTTGAATCTGTTTATGATAATGTAAACCAATGGTTCAAGATTAGTGAATGACCGCGGAGATACATGGGCTCAAGCAGAGGTGACCAATTGGTGGTGGCGGGAATGAGTCCTAATTCTTTGACATCTAGTAACCGTGTATTCGATAGAATACACCGTGGCACCTCATTCATTGTGTTTATCGATGGTCTAATAGTAATGTATTTGTTTTGGTTGATTTCAATGAATTTCTCTTCTTCAGTGTCTACCGCAGTCTTAGGTTTTGTTTCTGTGATTAATTTTATCATTTGGAGTTCTTACAGGAATCGCACACAATGGGCATACTGGCCAGCAGCCACACTAATTTTAATCGCTGGGCTATTTTTTGGCATTAACGCCATTGATTCATTAGTTATCGTTATGAGAGGTAACATGGGTGTTCTTTTGTTCTTATTTTTGACCGGTTGGGCAACTTTAGGTTCATTTAGACGTTTCTTGTATCATTTTAATCCAGTTTACAAGATAGGTTATTTCAACAGTGACTCATCATCTATGGATTTCCAATTAGAACAAGGAGAAATGTTAGCTGCATGTCCAAAATGCATGGCAGTTCTGGCTATCAGGCCATCTATGCTAAGTTCTAGTGATAAGTGCCCACATTGCCAAGCTTCACTAATTGATCCAGAACTAGCAGCCAAGTATGGTGCAGTTGAAGAAGAGTAATACTAATCAGCGTGATGCTAGGGTTAGGTTCTTCCACATCTCTTCTGGAACTTCCATAGCTAGTCTTAGACCACCCATTGCACCAAGGCGAACAGGGTCGTCTACAACGTGTACGCTAACATCTCCAAGGTCTGATAGTTTTCTTTCAATCATAGCGCCAAGTCCGCTTATTCCAGAGCCACCGCCTGCTAGAATCATGTTTCTTCTAAACGAGTCTTGGTATTCTGGGTTGGAACTTGCTATTAGTTTCTTGACATTCTCAACAATAGGGTCGACTATTGATTCACATGCTTTTTGAACACAATCAGTAATGTCTAGGGTCATTGCCTTTCCTTCAATAGAAAAGTCAACCATAATTGGTGCATCAGGAGTTGAGGTGCTGACGAAAGAATGTTGTTCCTTCCATCTTCTTGCCATATCCTTGGTGATTTGTGCACCACTATACTTTGATTGTACTTCTTCGATAATTTTTCTGTCGACATAGTCTCCAGCATATTCAGTGTGCATTTGATCTTCAGGGCTAGGTATGGTTCCGTAAACTCTACACAGGTCAGTAGTACCCGCTCCAATATCGATTACCAGTGTGTGTTCAAGCATGTCAAGTGCGTATGCTACAGCGAATGGTTCAGATATAATCATGGCTGCGTTAACAGTTCCAGCAGCAGCATCAAAGATAGCGGTTTTATCAACATAACTAGCTTCAGCAGGCGCTCCAATAACTGCGACTACACGGTCGTAATCTTCAGGGTCAGAAAGTGAGATTAGGTGGGTGATGAAATGAGCGATGAAATCTCTATCTTCAGCAGTGTCTTTAATCACTCCATGTTCTAGAGGTCTAAACAGATTTAGTGCAAGTCTATTTTTTAGCGCTTCTTCACCAAACAAAACATCTCTCTTCAAGAAATTTCTTGCAATTGGATCTTTAGGGGTTCCAATAACAGTTAATTCTTCTTCCTCGTGACTATCTGAAGAAACCATAACAGAGCGAAAGGTTCCTAAATCAATTCCAATATACAATACATCTCCAGCCATATGACTCACTCACCCATCCCATTGCGACATACCTTATGAATAATCCCTATGCGAATAAGTAAATTTAGGTTCAAAAAACCGCAACAAAAATTCTATAGAATAGATGATTAGTAATCATTTTATTGATTAACACCATTCTTCGCATGAATGACAGTACCATGTACCATATTCAACATATAATTCAGCCATTGCTGAACATGAAGTACATTCTTTGAGGGTATTTTCACCACACATTTCGATAACCATTTGGATATGATATGCATCATCAATACCTAATTCTTGTCTTAGTGACCACAATAATTGGTCTTCACTTGGAGAAATAATTCCATCTTCTAAGACCATCTCTACTACATTTCGATAATCTTCAAAATCACTGGCATTTCTAGCATCTAAGATTACTCCATTCTTTTCAGCAACAATGTCTGTGCCGCCTGGGTCATCAACAAACAAAACTAGAGATTCACGCTTTAGGCTTTCATTTCTTAATTCAAATGAAACTCTTGTACCTTCCACATCAGCGAATACAAGATTGGAATTGTTGTTTATCACATTAGCAATCGATCTTGCAGTCTCTTCAGCATTTGCTCCTCTTTTCCAGCCCATACCATCATTGACATTGTATGAATAAAATTCTGTTCCCTTTCCAGGATATTCCAAACGTATCTCCTCGCCACCATCAAAGCCATTTGATACAATGGTTAGGGCTGCCACTTCAGTAGATACAATATTATCTTCTTCATCAAACATTATCATCAATGGCTTTCTTTCTTCAGTGGCAGTATTGAACCTACCTTGCATTCCACTCATCCACTTGTCTTCCAAGCGTGCTAGACTGGCTTCTTGTTGTTCAGATAAATTACTTTCAACGCCAAGAACATTAGCCAGACTGCCTGATTGAACATCTTTTTTGAACTGCTCTATCAACTCAGCATCTCGATGATATGTTGGGATTTCCACTTCTTTCTTTTCTTCCACATAATCTGGGTCTGCCCATTCATGTGAGCAGGTAACACATCTTAGGTAGCCTGCCATCGATGAATTTTCGGCTTCTCCACCACAACGAGGACAATCTCCCTCTTCATTGTATGATAAATTTTCAACAGCCTCGCGCCGACCTTTTCTAAGTCCACCAAATCCCGCCATAGTCTTGCTAAAGCGGGTTTTTTCTATGAATGCTTTGCCTATAATTGATTGGAATAGATTCTTGCCTTTGCTCCATATCGAATAATTCCTTCTTGTCCATATAGCATCCTTACCACGAATTCAACACTATCGCCGATTTTTGGCTTTATATCTTCATCATCAACCATTAGAAAAACACCTTTAGGTCCTTCACTAAATTCGACCATTACAGTTGTCAAACCTCCCAAAATAGGTGCTCTTATGGCAAATTCTGATGGTGCACCTGCTGCGCTTAATTTAGTCCAAGTCATTACACAAGCAGTTGGTGATAAGTTGGTACTTGCTTTTGATAGTTTAGTACCATCGCTATTCATCTGTCTAGGTGGCCATATTATGATACCATCATTTTGTGCGACTAAAGATAATCTAGCGGTCAAGCTTTCATCATACTGTTGCTTTGAGACATACGCACCTTGTGATATATTGCGAATATCTAATTCCGTTTGCCAAGCTTCTTGTATTGAGTGATACAATGTTTGATCTAGTTGCTTGGAAGGGATTTCCTTCATTTTAGTTGTTGAATCTTTACCACTTAACAAACAAACCGATGCGTCATCATTACATTGTAGAATACTGCCATTATCAACTAGTTCTATTCCAGTTGCAATCTTTAACACATCAAAACTAATTTTTTCATCAACTTCACATATTAAAAATTCAATATTATTGTTCAATAAGTATTTGATAAGTGAAATTGCTATAGTTGTATAATCACTATCATATCCAAAAACTCGCAAGTCATCTACTGTATACGGCGAATAAATAGTCAAAGAGTCTGAGTCATGAGATATCAAATATCCTTGTGAATTTATTATATCACTCATTTCTATCTCTCCCGTATACGTGGACTGCACAAGTCGCACCAGACCCACCAACATTGTGCGATAGTCCATTTTCAGCATCCCTTACTTGTCGAGATTGCTCTACTTCACCTCTTAATTGCTTGAAAATTTCAACAGTTTGTCCAGTCCCAGTAGCACCTAGTGGATGGCCTTTTGATTTCAATCCACCACTAGGATTAATACAAACATCACCTTCATTTCTTCTACCCAATCCTTCTCTAGCAAACCTGCCGCCAGTGCCTCGGGCAGTAAATCCAAGATCTTCGGTTGCTAATAATTCAGCGATAGTGAAGCAATCATGAACTTCAGCCAAATCAATATCATTTGCTGCAACACCTGCCATTTGATAGGCTTTTTTAGCAGCATTTTGAGTTGCAATCAATTGGGTTATTGATGGTCGGTCATGTAATGCAAGATAATCTGAGGCTGCTGCAGAGCCGTTAACCCAAACTGGATCGTCAGTGAATTGTTTCACTACATGGTCAGCCGCTAAAATTACACATGATGCTCCGTCAGATGTTGGACAACAATCGTACAGTGTTAATGGGTCAGCAACCATAAATCCACCTTTAGCCTTATCAAAACTCACATCTTTTCTTATGTGAGCCATTTCATTATCCAAGCCATGCCAATGGTTTTT
>MDSZ01020490.1_pt1 | contig 11192 bp, 6 predicted proteins | sample 811201 | NCBI WGS metagenome assembly MDSZ01 (sample SAMN05326647, study PRJNA326480) | marine metagenome | isolation source: seawater | place: Indian Ocean: North | collected 2010 | reverse complement strand
TATTTGAAGAGTTTTAAATACATTAATTTTTGCTTGTTTCTTATCTTCATCTATTGCTCCATTATAAGCAATGTCTATTGTTTGTCCTTTATTTAATTTTCTTAATCTAAATATTCCTTGAGCAACGTTAGTATACTTTTCGTTTTTATTTATTATTACTAAACCAGTTAAATTATTCGGTTGATTTTTTATATCTGTTCCAACAATATTTCTTTGACTAAAAAATATAAATATATTTTCTTGTGGTAAATTTATCAGTTCTTTTTCTACACCTAAAGGATCTATAATTTTAACGTTATCTTGATTATCAAGATAAACACCGCTATATCCTTTATAATTATCAAAAGATAACACGGTTTTAACAACATCTTGATTTGCGTAATCTTTAAATATTGCAGCTATATCAATTAAACAATTATAGTTTTTATATTTTAATAATTCATAAATTGAGTTAGCATCAGAATATGAAAATATATCATTTGTTGAGTTAGAATATGTACCAGTAAGCGCAAAATATACTCCGATTTTTTCATCTTTGTCTTCAATTATTGTTGTATCAAACTTACTTGTATTTTTAAATTCATTAAATTGTTTCTGACCTTCTGGCAAATCAATATTAACTGTTCCACTAAATCCAGTTGCCCACTTTCCAGAATTCATTAAGTCAATAAATGAACAATTCTTAATACTATTATTATATTTTAATTCACCGATTATAAATCTGTTAATATATTTTTTAACTAATTCAATTTTATCATCTTTCTTTACTAATTTTTTTTGAAGTTCTAATGCTTTAAGTACATAAAAACTTTCATTATCTGTTTTAGAATCTATATCTAAAATTAAATATTCTTTTCTAAAAAGATTAATAATATCTCTTTCTTCAAAATTATATTCATTTTCCTGAAAATACTTGATTGTTAAAACTAAGGTTATTAATAATGATGAAAAATATGAACCTTCATTTGGAGTATCTTTTCTAGCATACGGAATTACCCACCTTTTAAAAATTTTTCCAGATAGTAAATCATTTGACTTACTCATACCATAGTTGATATTTTTTACATTTTTTGTGTTTAATATCATCCGAATCTCATTAACTAAGTCGGAATTTTCAACAGGAACTCCCTCAATAATATTTACTATTAGATTTACATGCTCTTCTGTGAAAAATTTTGTTCCTTCATTTTCTACATAATTAAAATTACTTTGAATTGGATCAAACATCATATCAAACTCATCAAAAATAAAAATATCTTTTTCTGTAAATTTATTTTGAATTATTTTTAGTTTGCCCTCCGAATCGTTTATGACTTCAATATCTTTTTTATCTTCAAAATTAAATAATTTTGAAAGAATCATAATTTCCTTCTTTGTTTGTTTTACTAGATGATTAGGAACTACAATATTTACCTTACTATCTTTATTGATTAAATTAAGTAATAATAATGGTGTAATAACTGCACTTTTTCCTTTACCCATCATAAATTGGTTAACTTGTCGTAAATCGGAACTCTTGTAATTATCATATATTTGATTAAATTTATTCCACTGCTCTTCTTTGATTACAAAACCAAATAATAATTCAAATACAAGACTAATAAAATTAATTTTATTTCTATTTACTGATTCTGGAACTGTCAAATAATTATTAATTTCAGCAACATCTTTACAATTTAATTCGGTGCAACTATTTATAATGCTTCTTATCCTCTTAGTGTTTTTTAGTAAAATATTAATTTGCATTATCTTGAATATTTCTGAATAATTCTCATAAATAATTTCGAAAATTCCACCCTCACTAAATTTATCATATTTTATTGATTTTGATATTTGATATCTGTCATTATTCAATGTTTCAATTAAATCATCAGTTAATTTGTTTAATTCTTCAACCTTGCCGGAACAAGTGAATTTGCAATTTGGATTATTTCTTTTAAAATTTGCTAAATCATCTGCATCTATACCATCAATATCTAGTGCATCTAAGTTCAATTCAATAATATTATAAGAACTTTTTAGTAAAGTTAAAATTTTATTCTTATCTTCACCATAAGTTTGTTCCAAAAAATTTAGTTGTTCATCAAAGTTATTTATATTTTCTGATAACTTTTTACAGTACTCAAAATTATTAATATTTGTTTTCTTTGTTTTAATTTTTGTGTCTTCAGTCTTGACATCTGTTTTAAATATTTCAGGATTAATATTTAGTTCTTTTATTAATTTTTCAGATTCTCCAGGAAAAAGCTGTTCAACATTTCCTAACTTTTCTTTTAAATCTTTAATTTTTGATTTTTCTAATGTAGTGGAATCAAATATTGGTTCATAATAATTATATAACCTGAATAAACCTTCTTTTTTTTCTAAATAAAAATTAAACATCACCTCTTCCCTACATCCATGACTACAATAAATATCCTTCAATAAATCAATTTGTCTACTGTGTTCAAATCTTGGAAATATAAAATTATTAGATATCTCTAAAATAACTACACCTGGTTTAATTTCATCTGATTTAGAAACAATTTCATTATCAGGAGTACTATACCCATTTGCTAATATTAATAAGTAATATGTTTCTCCTTTCTTTAAAATAAATGTATTAGCTAATATTGGAGAAAAAATTAAAAATGGATATCTTTCAATATCTTTATCTTCATTTACTGTATCAAAATCATTAAATTTTAATTTTAATATTTTTCCACCTGAAGATACTTCTATAAATATTACTAAAAAGTTATCATAATAATAATTGTCTACATCTATCATGTCATTAATTACAATATATTGTTCTACACTGCCTTTTTTAGAAAGATAACATTTGATTGGATATTTTTCTGAATGTAAGAAATTATAAAAGAAATGGTGATTTTCTGGCAAATCAACTTTTTTATATTTTAATCCTTCATAGATTATATCTTCATCTTCAAAATCAAAATATTTTTTGTAAATTGAATTAGTATCGAGTAATAAATTAAATCTATCTTTCATATCTTCATAACTATTAGACTTTTCACCAAATTCTCGAAGAAGTTCATTATTATTTTTAAATTTTTTATAAATATCATCAATATATTTATTATTTTTTGTACTGTCTTTAAAATTATATCTAAAATTCTCAAAATAAATAGGTTCCCATGCAGTTCCATGTCTAATTTTATAATTATTTGTATCATCTAGTAAAAAATAGAACCATTTTAAATATTCTTCACTGAAATACTCTGTCTTAGAAATACTATATTTAATAGTTTCAAAAACTTTATTTTTAATAAAATTACTATCTACATTAGAAAAAAATTCAGGATTGTAAGTTAAAATATGTAAAATTGTATCATTATTTTTTACAAAGTTATATAAAAGACTTTCTAAATAGATACTAAAATTGTAAGTTCCATAATATGTTTTAATAATTTGTTGTTTATTCAATTCTTCACTTTCATAAGGTCTCATTTTTAACCATTCATATCCATCATAATTTCTTCTTCTATTTATGAAATCTCTTGCTTTATCTTTTGTATCAAAATCAATTCTATCCTCTATTTCAAAGCCATCATCTAAAATCGTAGCAATAATATCAGGATTATAAGAATCAGACATTTCTAACACTATAAAATGTTTTAAGTAATTTAATTTGTAATTATCTTTAATTATATTTTGCAAAGTTAGTTGATTTAATGGTTGAAAATAATTGTAATTATTAATAAATTTTATTAACAGCTTATTGTTAAATGCTTCTTTTGGATTATACTTTAAAATTATTTCAATACCTTCTTTTGGTCTAATGTTAAATTTTAATATATTAAAAATAAATTCTTCTCCTAAATCTTCTATATTATGGGTTTCAATATAACCTATAATACTACCATTTTGTTCAACAGTGTAAATCGTATTTCTACGAGGTCGGGGTAAATAAGAATCCTCATCAATCCAATCTTCTTTTGGAATAAATAAATTTTCTGTTTTGCCATCAAAAATATAATTTTTTTCATGAATTTTAAAATTGAATTTTTTTGTTTTGCATCTTGTTTTAATAACTTCTTTTCCTTTAAATTCTGTATTTCTAATATAAAAATTAATATATAATTGTGCAAGCAGTTTGGCATTTTTAATCTTATCATTATCAGGATTCATAATTAGTTCCAAAAATTTTTTTTTATTTTCAACATCATTACCACTAGTTGCTAGCTTTAATAATTCTTTAAGATAATCATTGTAATAATATTTTTTTGAATCTGTATCTAATTTAAATTCTGAACTTTCTATAAATATATTATCAATTTTAATATTTTTAACATTTTGTAAGTATTGATCTAAATTAAAATCTAAATAACCTGTTTTATTTAATATATTAATTACAGAATAATCTAACAAACTTAATTGTTGATTCTTAAAAGTATAAACACGATTTGTCTGAACCGGATTACCGTAGTAATCATTTAGTATATTGTTAGATTGTTGCAACATGTAAACTATTTTATCTATACGAATGTTGTCTTCTTTTATTAGTCTAGCAACTAATAACCAAAAAATAGAATACCATGCGCATGTACCAGATTTTTGTGGATTAGTAAATAAATCTCCATCATCAACCAATAAATCATAAGAAGAAAAAAAGTTACTAACATGTTTTCTGGGATCTTTTTTTTGCTTATTCCACTCCTCAATAAAAAAATTTAATTTATCTATATTAAAAAATTGTGTTTCTACATTTGTTGATTGATAACTTGTTAATATTTCATAAAATTTATCTATTCCATATTTATGTTTGTTTGATTGATTTTTATATTCTTCTATTTTTTCATATATTTTGTCAGTATCAATATCACTTTCTGGTTCTTCCTCTTTAATTTTTACAAAAAGTAAATCTCCTTCATTTATTTCATACCTATTTCTAAATTTAAGAGTTTTGCTACCCCTAAATCTTCCGTATATAATTTCTTTCCAACCTTCATTATCTTGGTCAAAATCATATTTTATTGTTTTTAGTTCTTCAAGTTCATCACTTTCAATAATACTAATAGATTCAATGCGGTCAGACTCTACATTAAATAGTTTGGTAATATAATCCATAATTTTATTTTCCCGATAAAAATTATAATAAACTTCAAGTTGTAGTTTCTTTATTTCTGTGTCATCATCTAATTTAACTTCTACATTAATTATTTCTGGCTCACCATAAATATCTTCGTCAACATCATCATCTTCTACTGTCTTAATTATAGCAGGTGGAAAAAATAGCTTCTTAAATGAAATATTACTTTGTTTAACTAATTGAATTATTAGATCTAGTATCAATATATCTTTTAGGATTTTATCTATTAAATCTGATTTTATTTGATGCGATTTCCATAAATTGTATTTTAGATCTTCTTTTTTTCCTATTTGTTTATGATTCTGAATTCCATCACCAGAATTTACTATAACAATATTAAATTTAGATCCTTTATCTTCGATGTATAGAGAGATTGCATGGTCACTTGATCCAGTAAATAAAAAATTATTTTTCTTTATAGTTGCAATCATTTCTTTCAAGTATTGATTCAATATAGCATAAAAGTATTTTGTATAGTTTTTACCTTTCCTTATGTCCATAGGATTTAGGTTAATAATATCTCTTGAATATCTAGAAAATTTAATTTCTATGGACTTGGCACTGTTTATGTCTCCTTGATAGGACAAATCTTCTGGATCATAATAACTTTTATTAAAATTTTCAGAATAAATTTCTGATAATAATACAATATCATATAATACATCTCTTTTAATTTTAAATTGTTTGAATAAATCTTTATCTACATCTAATAGTTCATTTTTTCTTAAAAATTCTAAATTTATCTCTTGATTTGAACCAAATTTTGTATTTAACTTTCCATCCAAATAAGTAAATAAAATTGGTACTAATTTTCCAGTATTTGATTCAATAAAATTAGTATCTGATTTTATTGATTGAGAAATCTCTCTTGTTCCTGATAATGATGATCCTCCAAATAGTTTATTTGATAATTTTATAAATTTAAAATTACTAATTGTGTACATATAATTAAATTTATATAAAAAAAAATTAATTTTTATTGTTTTAATTTATATTTAGTGGGTAACTTGTTCCTTGATACTATTTTGAAACTGTTCAATATTATTATGAGAATAAACATAACAAAAATTACGAATTATAAACTCATTATCTAGTTTCCTCCAATCCATTACATTCTCTGGTCCATAATTGTCATCATAATATGTATTAATGTATTTTATCAATTCAAAAGAATTTTTTCCTACGGTTTCATTTATTTGATTTAATGTATTGGTATCATGAAGATATTTTACTATATCATACTCGCCCTCTTTCCAATTGTTAGAGACTTCAAAAAGAAAGGTGTCATGCCACCAATTATCTAAACCTACTAAATCATTAATTGACTTATCAGATGATGATACTATATCTTTAAAAACATAGTGAAGATACATATTGCATGCAGTTATTAGTTCAGGATACATTACGATTAAATTTACTGGGTCAAATCGTATCAAAATCAATTTTTATCATATTTTAGGTAAACCACCTATATTGAATAATAAGACTAATTTATTAAATTTTATAGAAATATTGAAAATATTTTAAGTTAGAATTTGAATTAAAGAAAAATAATGGAACACAATAAAAAACCTATGGATGAACTAAAATTTCTACGTAATTTTAAAAGATACATTAAAGATAATAATCTAGCTCAAAATATTTTTAATTCGTACGGAACCGACGAATGTATTATAAATATAAATGATATAATCAGAGTATTTAATGTCTCAAATGATAGAATTGATGATTTTCTTTCAAACTTTAAAACGGGAATTTTAAACATGACCGAATTTTATAAAGAATTAAATTTAAAACAAGGTGAAGAAACAAAAAAATCATCAGATGATTCTGAATTATCGGATGATTCTGATTTATCAGATGATTCAGATTATGAAGAAGAAGTTGTAGATAAAAAGAAATCATACCCTAAACTTAAGAGTAATAGTGAATCTACTACTGCAAAAGAAAATATATCTTTTTACTATGAAGTAAAAGTAGAAAATGGAATTGAGACTATATTTATATCTGGTGCTGGGCTATCAGTCTTAATTTCAGAGTCTGAAAAAGAACATTTTGATGATATTAAAAGTTACAAAAGATTTATTCTAATACCATCACAGTTAGCATCGTGTGCTTTTAAAGCTGCCAAAATGCAATATAATATTGCTTCCTCTTAATTGATTTAAGCTTTTTTGTTATATTTTGTTAGTTTATTTATAGCAAATGCACCTTCAATATCATTTACCGAATATTTGTAAGCTAATTTAGCAATTAGTTTTTGATCAATATAATCGTATTTTTTTAGGTATTTTTTATCAACAAAAATCTTATGCCTATTATTTAATCTTTCTTTTAAATTTTTAAAAGAAAGTTTACCGTTATTATTAATAACTTTATATTCTTCAATTATAATAACTAAAGGACCTCCAATTTCAGATATTTCAGATTCTTTATGACTTTTTTTTTCTTCTTTTGTTACTTTCCTAATAGTTAATAAAAATACTCTTAATTTATGAAGTTTATTTAAATCAAGTTTATTTTCGACTATTTCAGTAGCAACATTTTTAGCTTCTGTCTTAGATCTAGATGATGATAAAAATCCACCTTTAGTTTTACCAAAGGTTGCTATAAAATAATATTTATCAATATTTTTTAAAATATTATTTGCATTATTTTTTATTATTTCGGTACTCATAATATAAATAGTATTAGATATTATCTAATCATCAATATCATGTAATCCCGAAATAAAATTTTCTTTTTGATTTATCATTAAATCTCTAATTTTATTTGCTGAAATGTAAGCTGATTTTCCAATTTTTTTGACAAAGTATATCTTTTTTTGCCAATCTACCTTATCACAAAAATATTTTTTTTTCAACAATTCTAGATATAAACACAATCCATTATCAGATAATAAGATTTCGTTATCATCTTCTTCGTAGTGTATTATCTTTTCTTTTACAAAATCATCATTAAGAAAATCATTTTCATCACTGTCACTTTCTGAATTTGTACCTTGAATATCATTAGCATTCTTAATAAATTTTTTTTTAAGATAGTCATATTTTTTTTCTTTGATATTGAATAAATCATTTATTTTGCTTAACCTTAGTATTGGCTTATTTTCATTTTTATAGGCATCAAATAAAAGTTTTGATAAATCTATATTTTCAATATGTTCATTAAGAATATTAATCACATATTTTTCTTCATTTTCGATATCAAAATGATTTTTGCAGATTTCACAAAAGAATTTTACTTTTTTATCCAAGTATGCTTCATCCATCAAATGATCCCAAATAAAAGCAAAATGAATAATGTCCGTTCTATCATGACCAAAAAGTATATCTACCAATCTTATTGTTTGATAACTGCTCCAATTTTTATATTCTGATAGATGATGATCTTCCAAATATTCTACGACTATTTTTTTATCTTCATTTATTTCAAATATAAAATCTAATCTTCTAGTATTTTTAACACCGTTCCAAGATCTGACCCATTCTTCTAATTTTAGGTTTGTTATGTAACCATCTTCATCAAAGAATTCCTTCATATATTTTTTTTTCTTATATTTTTTTAGTTTTTCTACAAACTGATAACCAAAATAAATCTGTTTTGAAATTTTTATTTTGTCATTATTACTGTTTACAAGGTAGCACCAACTGTTTGCTTTATTTCTTTCTTCTCTTACAATTCTACATACTTTTTTATCAATGAAGTATTTTATCAAATTTGGATGTAATGTATCTTTAGAAGAAGTAAATGTTACTTCCTTACTAACCCAAACTGAAAATAAACTTTCTAAAATTTCTTTCTCACTAGTTTTAGAAATTTTAGAAGGAAGTTTTAACTTTTTTTTGTTACAAGCTTCATTATACTTGTAAATATTGTCTTGAATATCCTTTAATTTGACCATATCGATTAAAAATCATAATTTTGTGTGTAAGAGGTTTAAAATATCAATTTTTTAGATATCATCAATTTTAAAATATTTTTTAAGATTTTCAGATAGTTCAATATTATCAATATTAATATCTTTATCTTTTTTACATATAACATTTAATGACATAAGTTCACCATTTTCAAAGTCCATATGAGGAAGGTGACATTTTGAATAATCGTCTTTGTCTCCAAGAAATTCAAATGGATCATATTTTTCTACATTTTTAAATCCACATATATTTAGTAATTCTTTTAGAATTTTGAAATCGAATATAACAAAATGAATGTCATATTTATTTCTTTGACCTCCATTTACTAATCCGATGATTTCTGGGATGTTTTTATTTTGTTGATATATTTTTACAACTTTTTCAAAATCAGGGACTGCAATTCTTAAGATTGAATCTTTTTTTAAAACTCTATTCCATTCTAAAAATAAGTTTAATATCTGAGATCTTTGAATATGTTCTAAAACATGACATATGTAAATTTGATCTACTGTATTATTATTAAATACAGACAAATCATTGATATCTAATTTCATATCAGCTACGTCGGACATAATATCTACATTAATAAAATTATCTAATTTTAAATTACCACATCCTAAATGTAAATTTATCATTAATATTATTTATAATTTATTTTTTATATGTGTAAACGTTGTAATAAAATTTTATATAAAAAATTATTATAATATAATTTAATGAAAGTAAAAATAGATTTTAGAAATTTTTGGGGAAACTTTAAACAGCAAGCTAAAAATGCAGGTGGATTAAAAAGATCTTTTATACAAATTTTAAGCGAAGATGGATATGAATTTGTTTTAGACGAAGAAAATCCTGATATGATAGTTTTTAATTCTTTTGGTCCAATTACTTACACTGGGAATGCCATTAAAATTGGATATGTTACAGAATCAGCTAATAGATTTGGTTCAATTTTTGAGAAAATAAAAGAAAAATATTTTGACATAGTAATTGGAAATGTTCCAAATATTAAATCAATGTTCGTTAAACATCCATTATATATTCCAGCATGTGATCCATACACTATAAATCAAGAATATTTTAATAAAGTAAATAATTTTGTTAAAAATAGAGATATTGATCAGCTAAAATTTTGTGCTTTAATTAATAGTCATGATGATTTTAATACAAGAACTCCAATACTTAGACAATTAGAAAAAATAAAATTTGTAGAATGTCCAGGTAAATTACATCATAATACACCATCATTTGATGATGAAGGAATATCAAAAGTTGACTATTTGAAAAAATTTTTATTTAATATATGTCCAGAAAATACAATAGGACATGAGGGTTATTATACAGAAAAGCTAATGGATTGTTCTATTTCAGGTTGTATTCCTTTATATTTCGGTCAAGAATTTGACAATTTAGACAAAAAGATTTTTAATAGTGAGAGAATAATATTTTTTGATCCTTATGATGAAGAGTCTGTTAATAAAGCAGGAAAAAAAGTAAAAGAATTAATGGATAATAAAGAGTTGTTAAAAGAAATGTATCAAAGACCAATATTCTTGGATACTGCGGAAGAAACTTTACAAGAAATGTATCAACATTTAAAAAAGAAGTTTGCTAAAATGGTTAAGAAAAAGTTTATTGCTAATTAACATTTTTTACTAATTTTTTTAAATATTTATCGACTTTAATTTTTTTATTATTAATTAACCAGGCTAATATTTTCTGTTCTGATTGATAAGGATGATGTTGGGCTTTTTCTTTTGAATAATCAAATGTTTTTCCATCAAAATATCCTGATTTTTTTTCTACATAATTTGAAATAAAATAACCATCAAAGTAAGCATTGTGTTTGGTATCTAAATAACAGGTTATACCAGACACATATAATTTTCTAGGGTTCATCAATAAAATCATACCCATCATTACCATACCAGTAGTTGGTGTTCTATCAATAGGATGTATTTGATTTAGAAGTTGTAAAGTTTTACGGTAAAAATTAGCAGATGAATTACCATAAACTAAATGTCTCTTATTTATTGTTGATTTAAATTTATGATAAATTTCAATAAACAAATCTCTAGCGTAACATTCGTAAAGTATTGTTCCTTCTTTTAGCTTTTCATAACTATCTTCTACCAAAAATCTTTTATGTTCCCATTGATCAATATGACTTCCCATATTAT
>MDSZ01160133.1_pt1 | contig 11193 bp, 10 predicted proteins | sample 811201 | NCBI WGS metagenome assembly MDSZ01 (sample SAMN05326647, study PRJNA326480) | marine metagenome | isolation source: seawater | place: Indian Ocean: North | collected 2010 | reverse complement strand
TCACTATTAATATAATTAATATAATTATCTAAATTTATTTCACCGAATATATATCTTTGAAATTTTTGAAATGACAATGAGTTCGTCCATATAACTGCTATTTTATTTCCATAATCGTCTTTGACATAGCTTGGTCTTTGATCGTTTTTAAAGGAATTTTTTAAATTTTTTTTAGAATCTATCCAATCAAGAAAAATCGCTTTGAAATATTTTTTATAAATTTTGATCATAGATTTTGAAAAAACCTGTTCACCAACTAAGCCAAGAACAGGTTTTATTTTTAATAATTTTGAGTAAATTTCATTACCAAGCTGGAGATTTTTTTCTGTAATTTCTTTGGGAACGCTAGGACTTATAATTTGACAATAACCTGAGCCAATAAATTCACAATTTTTTGAATTGATTAATCTGGAAAGTTTTTTTACCCATTCTGGATCAATTGCATTTATATCAGATATTGTTTTTCCACTTGCTTCTAATGCGATTTTAAAGTCAGTATTATTCTCTATCAAATTTAACAATGGCCAATAACATTTTTTAATTAAAGTTGGGATTTTCTCTTTCTCTATTGAAGAAAAGGATGTGTTTAAATGAAAAAAACTATAAATATTTAGCATAATTTAAACTATTTTTTATCTCTTTTATTATTATATCATTCGCCAGACAATTCTTATCAAATTTAACTAAATGATTCGGATCTTTATCTAATTGCTCAAAATATTCTGCATTAGAAATACTTAGAATTTTATTTAATCTTTGTTCAAACTTTGTGAAATCGAAATTCTCTAAATAACAAATTCCTTTTACAGGAAATTTAGCTTTTTTTTCTCCAAAAGGGTTACAAGCTAAAATTTTTTTATTTGCTGAAAGTAATTCACGTAAAATAGTTGATGTTGTTCCTATTGTTACTTCGCTTTGCATGGAGTATTTATAGGAAGATAATATTTTATTATCTTGTGGAATATATAAATATTTTGATTTTAAAAACTTTTCATAAAATTTTCTTTCAGATATATATTTAGAACGTAAATGATTTGGAAATTTTTCATTTAAAGAGTTATCGTCTATTTTTGGTCGTTTTCCAATTACTACCAATTTTAATTTATTTTTTTTTATAAATTCACTTAAGTATATTAATAAACCTTTAATTAATTTTTGACTATGTAAATCTTCTTTACTTCCTTTTAAATAGTAGGGATATTCTGCAACAAGACAAATATCAAAATTATTTTTTTTTTCATTTTGAAAATTTTTGTAAAAATTTGAGATAGAGGTAGATCCAACAATTTTGAACTTTTCTACATTTACATTCATTTGTTTAAACAAGTCGATTTCATTTTTTCCAAAGCAAAAATACTCAGGGATATATATTTTTCTTAAATCTTTTTTTTTAAAATATTGAATTGATTCTCTTGTGCTTCTTTGTACAGCAATCATTCTTATTCCACTTTTTTTTAAAATTTTGCAGACATTATAAAATTGGTGAGAGTAATCAATTGTAGTAATTAATACCCTCGGATTAACTACTGTAATCACTGCAGCAAAATAAGATCCAAAATTTAAATTGCCTTTTAAAATATTCTTTATGGTTATAAACGCTATTCTTATGTTGATATAAAAATATTCTAAATTATATATTCTTACATTTAAAAAAAAACAATCATTCAACAATGGTTTAAAAAGCAATTTATCATGATTTTTTTGCTCATGATCAAAAACTACTATTTTCTTTTTGGGTAATTTATATAAAAAATCCAATTTTAAAATAATTTTTATAAATTTAAGAAACGATATTACTTTTTTCATTCTTTAACATTCGGTTCAATCCCACTTCAAGTTTCACAACTGGTTTATATGATGTATCTTTTCTGATTTTTTTAATATCTGGAATTCTATAAAATATTTCTCTTTTTGAAGATCTGTCACTTTTTTCAAAAGGAACAAACCTTTTTCGTATTTTTCTTTTAACTAATTTTTCAAAATATTTAATCAATTTTTTTAAATTAATTGGTTCAAGATTATTACCTATATTATAAATTGTATTTTTTTTTCCTTTATAAATAACCTCAATTAAACCATTAACAGCGTCTTCCACATGGCAATAGCTTCTAATCTGGTTACCGTTTCCAAAAATATTAACTACCTTTTTTTTTAAAATTAATTTTGCAAATTTCGAAATTACAAAATCCTTTTTTTGATTTGTGCCATACACATTAAAAAATCTTACAATATTATATTTCAATAATGAATTTTTTGAGTAAGCTTTAATGTAAGACTCACAACACATTTTACTAACACCGTATGCTGATACTGGTGAAAGAGGATCTTCTTCTCTCATTTGTCTTTTTTTATAAAGATTTCCGTAAACTTCAGAAGAGGAAGAAAATATTATTTTTTGAATTTTTAATTTTTTACAAACATCAAGTAAATTTTTTGTGCTTATTATATTATTATTTAAGCATTCTAATTCAAATTTTTCAGTGTTTTTTACACCTAAAAAAGCAGCTAAATGAATTACAAGATCAATTCTTTCTTTTTTTAAAGAATTTAGTAATTCTTTTTTTTTCATTAAATCTTGTTTTATGAATGAAACATTTTTTTTTTTATAATTAATTTTTTTTTGTAAATCTAAGCAAATTATTTTGTTATTTTCTCTCAATAATCTGGTAACTAGATTTTGACCAATTAATCCCTCGGATCCTGTAATTAAAATTTTCATTAAATTTTTATTATTTTTTTATGTTTAATATTTCTGCAAGAATTTACCACATCGATTACAATTTTACATTTTTTAACAATTTCTTTTAAATCAAAAATGTTATGTGAATTTAGTATTATTAAGATATCGTATATATTGCCCCGATCATATAATTCTTTAATTTTAACCGGTTTTATGTTTTTGCTTAAATTTGATTTTTTAAAATTAGCATGAGGATCACAAACGCTTATATTTTTTTTGTGAACTTTGTTAAGTGTATTAATAATTTTTACGCAAGGTGATAGTCTCATATCGTCTGAATTTTTTTTATATGTAGCTCCTAATATTAAAATTTTTTTAGATTTATTTTTTTTTACTTTTGAGATAATTTTTAATATCTCTTTTGCAATTTTTTTAGGTCTATTATCATTTATTTTTGAAGCTAATTTAATGAATTTTGTATCTATTCCAAAACTTTTAGCTTTCCAAGTTAAATATAAAGGATCAACAGGTATACAGTGTCCTCCTACGCCAGGTCCTGGATAAAATGGTTTAAATCCAAAGGGCTTTGTTTTAGCTGCGTTTATACATTCGCTTATGTCAATTTTCATTTTTTGACAAACTTCAGCTAACTCGTTAATTAAACCAATATTTACTGATCTATATATATTTTCGAGCAATTTTGTAAATTCTGCTGATTTAATTGATCCAACTGGAAAAACTTTATTAGTAATCAGTTTATAAAAAGACTGAACTATATCTGAACAATTTTTAGTATAACCAGATACAACTTTAGGAATATTTCTTTTTAAAACAGAATATTTTTTATTTCCCGGATCTTCTCTCTCTGGTGAATAACCAAGAAATATATTTTTTCCAATTTTCAACTTTTTTTTTTTAAATATTGGAAGGAAATATTCTTCTGTAGTTCCAGGATAGGAAGTACACTCTAATATTATAGTTTGACCTTTTCTGATATAATTTTTGATATCTTTTATAACATTACTTACATATTCTAAATTTGGAGATTTATTTTTTCCTAGAGGTGTAGGAACACAAATAATAATTATATCGTGCTTTGAGATATTTTCAAAATTAGAAGTAGGAAAAAAATTTTTGTTTAAACTAGTATTAAGTAATTTGTTATCTATAGTATTAATGTAACTTTTTTTTCTTTTGAGTAGCCCAATTTTTTCTTTATCATTATCATAACCGTAAGTTTTAATTTTTGATTTAATGCATGCAATTCCTAAAGGTAATCCAATATATCCAAGACCTATTATAGCTACAGAAAAATTTTTTTTTGAAATCTTTTTTATAATTTTTTTTTTCATTTAATTCTTATTTTTTTTAATGGTCTTAATCCATCAGACGGGTCTGCTTTAAAGTTTCTTTCAATTAACTCTGCTTTTGAAATATTTTTGCTAAATTTTCCGTTAATTTTGTTCTCTAAATTTATAAAGTTAATGACATTTTTAATATCTTCTGGAAGCCAACAATGACCATCTTTAAATTCCCATCCTTTTTTATCTATATCGAAATGAAACTCAATAATATCAGATTTAAAATTTCTGATAGCTGAATAAATAATAAGAGGATTTGTAGTGTGGTCTGACCACCCTACTTTACATCTAAAAATTTTTTTTAAAAATTGAATAGATTTCAAATTACAATTAATTGGTTTCGCTGGATAATTTGAGACACAATGCAAGAGGCTAAAGTTTTTATGATTATGCTTATTTAATATTTTTACTGCATTTTTTATTTCTTTTAAACTTGCCGCTCCAGTTGATAAAATTAATTTTTTTTTTATTTTTGAACATTTTTCAATCAAATTTTGCCAATTAATTTCGTAGGATGATATTTTTAAAAAGTCTACATATTTTTCGATATAATCGACCGATTCCAAATCAAAAGGAGTGCAACCAAATTTAATTTTTTTCTTTTTACAATAGCTCGATATTTTTGGTATAAATTCGTCTGGGAGTTCTCTTTTTTTAATATTGTTTGCAATTTTTTTATAAAACCTCGCTTTAGGTGAAAATAACTTTCTTAACTTAAAATGTTGGAATTTTACGGATGTAGCTCCAGCTAGTTTAGCCGATGAAATTATTTTATAACATCTTTCAAGGCTTGAATTATGATTACTTCCTATTTCAGCAATAAATTCTATATTATTTTTCATTATTTACTTATAAAAAAAATTACTATAAGTCTATTTTGTTCAATATTTGAACATTATATACTATTTATCACTTGTAAAGAACAATATGAAGAAAAAATTAATTATTGTACTGCAGGCCCGATGTAGCTCGGGAAGACTGCCAAACAAAGTTTTGAGGAAAATAGAGGGTATTCCTCTAATAATGTTATGTATTAAGAGGCTAACCAATAGAGGAGCAAAACTTATAGTAGCCACTTCTAACCATAATAGTGATGATAAATTAGTAAAATTATTGAAAAAAAATAAGGTTGATTTTTTTAGAGGAGATTTAAATAATGTGCTTTCGCGCTACCAATCTATAGCCAAATCGTTAAATCGTGAAGATTATATTATTAGAGCAACAGCTGACAATTCTTTTCCAGATGGAGATCTAGTTAAAAAAGTATTTAAAGAATTTGTCAAAAGTAAAAAGGATTATTTTGGTATAGATCATTTATGTCATAATTTACCAAGAGGAATAAGCCTAGAGATATTTAAAGCAAAAAAAATTTTGGAATTAAAAAAAGATTTGACCAAGAGTGATAAAGAACATGTAACTCAATTTATTTACAGGACAAAGTCAAAAGGTTTTTATAAAAAAATAATTAAATCTATAAAAAGTAAGATTGACCATTCGCAAAAAAGTGTAAGTATAGATACGTATCAAGATTTAAATAACGTTAAGAAAATTTTTAAAAATATTAAAGATCCCTCAAACGTTTCAATGAAAAAATTGCTTAAATTGATTTAATTTACTTTTTTTGGACTATTATTTCTATTGCTCTTCCTACTCCAATATCTGAAAATTTTTTATAAAGTCTATTTTTAAAATTTAGCATACCTAATTTTTCAAAATTATCTTCAAAAGCAACTCTTTGGGAGTGAGATAATTTTCCAACTTTATTGTTTCTAATATAATTTTGTCCCATTAATAAAAAGATTTCTATCGGAAAACTTGTCGTAAGATTTTTTATTTTAAAATACTTTTTATTAAATATTTTTTTTATATCATTGATACGAAAATAATTAATATGCTCTGGTGGCAAAATCCACCATGGTCTAAGAATTTTTTTCATAGATAAAAATTGAAAAAAATTAAAATCATTCGCCACAGAAAGAAAAAGCAATCCTTTTTTTTTAAGAAGTCTATGAGAAATTTTGATAAAATTTAAAGGGTCATCAATATGTTCGAGAACCCCGTTGGAATAGATTACGTCATACGAATTTTTTTTTGTTGAATTAAGTTCAGTATAGTCATTAACAGTAATATTCCTTAATTTTAGTTTTTTTTTTGCATAATTCACTGCCTTTAAAGAGCTATCAATACCGGAAACCTTCCATCCTCTTTTTTTTGCAAACCTCAAGAAAAAACCTGGCCCACAACCAATATCAAGCACATTACCGGTCTTTCCCAAAATATCTTCAAATTTTTTTAGTCTCTCTAAAAAAATTCTATTCCACCAATTTATCTGCTTATTTTGAATAGCAAAATAATTTTTTTTTCTCTTTTGTTGATAAAATTTTTTTTTATAGAAAAAGTTTAAATCATTGTTACTTGGAATTGGAACGCAATGAATTAATTTACATAATTTACAATCTAATATTTTATATTTTTTATATTTTGTTAAAACATAACCTTTATGAATTTTCCCCTTGTGTTTGAAAGATATGTGTTCTCTAGTTCTTGAAAATATTTTTTTAGCAGAGATACCTCCCTTTTCTTGATCATATGGGAAATAAATGTTTCTTATTCTTAAATATTTTCTCATTTTCTTTTAAAAATTAAAATCTCTGAATTAAAATTATCATAGGTTTTATAACCAAAAGGTAAGACATTTTGAAAAATTAAATTATAATTTGTTTTCAATAAACTTTTATACAAGTTAGTTTTAATTTGTTGTTTTACTCCAATTTGGTTTTTTTCAGTAATTTTTTGTTTACCTTCTCTCAAATTTCTTAAAAGAATGTATTTAGGTTTTAATCTAAAGATGTGTTTTATATAATTTTTCAAAATATATGGTTCCATTTCTTGAAATGAGATAAAATTGACGAATAAATCAATTTTTCCTTTTAAAGACTCAATTTTCCAAGACGGCAATGATGAAAATTTTTTAAGTTTTTTTATATAAATTTTTTTTTTTTTAATTTCTTTGAGAGAGTCAGTAACTTTATATTTTCCAAAGATTTTTTTTAGATACATTTCTGAAACCAAGGAGAGTGGCGGTAAATCTAAATTTATATATTTTAAATTTATTATTTTAGATAAACCAAAGATGTGTCCTAGAATTCCAAAACCACCTCCAATTTCTAAAACATTTTTTGGAACAAAATTTTTAGTTATTTTTTTTAAACAAGTAATTCCTAAAAGATAATTTAAGGATGATCTGCTATATAGCTTCCCTTCAAAATTAAATTGTTCTTTTGGTTTACCAACATTATTTTCTGAGAAAATATGTAAAAAAGGAAGTTTATTAACATTGTCAGAGCTCCTGAAAACTCTATAGTCTGCTAATGCATGATTAAATCCATTTAATTGCCTTAATAATTCAGTTGTTAATTTTGGTGAATTCTTTTTTTTTTTATAAATCATTTTTGAAAACTTATCAGCATGTTTCTCTCTTTTTAAATGATAAAGAGGAATAAAAAAGTTATTTGCTAAATTATTTGATCTAAAATTATTAATTCCTTGTTTTTTAAAAATAACAAAAAATTTTTTTATATTTTCTTTCCAAAATGAGGATGGTTGATAAAGTCTATTCTGATTTTCTAATTCAATTCTAAGATGATCTAGTTTATTTTTAAAATTCATTTTAATTTATTTATATTTTTTTCTCTTTGATTTATAACCTGTAAAACCAATTTTTTTCAAATGATACGGAAATTTTATTTTATCAAGAATATTAACAATTGGCGCTTTATATATTTTTCCCTTTAATTTCGGCGAAAGTTTTAAAAAAGTTTGTATCAAATCATAGTCTAAAAATGGATATCTTGACTCAATACCGTGACTGCCAGCAACACGTTCAGAGGCTGCAAGGTATACTCTATTCCATCCGTTATAAAAATTGTACCAAGGTTTTTTTGCTAATTTCCAGTTTCCTTTAAAACAAGACCTTCGTGAATTTGTAAATTCATTAAAATAGTCTGATATAATTTCATCGGCTCCCTGACCAGACATCAAAATTAAATTTTTTTCCTTTCTTGCAATTCTACAAATTTTACTAGTCGCAATAAAACCTGGGATATCTCTATAATCGTCAGATAAATATGGTTTATAATCTATATTAATAGAAAAAAAAGGAGCATTTTTTTTTAAAAAACTTCTCTCCTTTTTTTTAATATTATTAGTAATCAATAGATTTTTAATTTTTTGAGAATTTTTACCTAAAATTTTTTTTCTTTTTTTTAATATGTCAATGTCTTCATCGTAGTTTACAACATAGCTTGTAAATTTTATATTTTTATAGTTCATAAATCCCGCAATAACTCCGCTATCAATGCCAGATGAAAGAGGAACGCATATTTTTTTCTGAAGATTCATTGATCTCTTTAAAATTGAATTTTCAAAAGCTTTATAAAAGTGAGAATAGTTAATATTTTTTTTATAATTAAAATTAAATTTTTTATACTCAAAAATTTTTTTTATCTTAAAAGTATCTAACTTAATTTTGATATGAGTATTCGGAGTAATATTTTTTATATATTTCTTGTTTATTTTTAAATCTAGTAATGTTTGATCATAACTGCTTACATACACTTGATTATTATAAATTGCATAAGCCAAAGGTTTTGTGCCAAATACATCAGAAATTAGATGAAGATTGTTTCTAATTTTATCGTGTATAATTATCGCATATTCGCCATCTAATTTTTCGAAATTTGAATATCCAAATTTTTTTATAAAATTATTTAAATATTGAGCATCTCCATAAGTCTTATTATATTTTTTCCAATCATTATAAATTTCACCGTTATATAAAAGCAAAAATTTTTTATTATCTAAAGGTTGTGCTTGATTACCTGTGATACTTAATCTCGAGTGTATGGCATAAGAATTTTTTTTTTTAATTTCCTTTAAACCATCTGGTCCTCTTTTTCCAAGATATTTTAAAAAATTTTTTTTAAAATTTAATTTATTTTTTTTCGGAAATTTACTGTGATAAAAAAAAACACCACACATATTAATTAATTAGAAAACTAAATTCCTTTTTTACAGTTCTTTTGAGCGGCAATATTTTTTCTTTGTAGGCTCTATTAAAAACATTTCTATTTTTAAAAATTCTTAAAATTTGAAGTACAATTTTTTTCTCATTATTTTTTAAATCTATGAGATTTTTATTTAGGTTTATTTTTTTTATTAGTGGTTTAAGATGTCCTTTCATAGAAGTTTCAAAAATTATTGTTGGTATTTTTTGAGATAACGCAAAAACTGCTGAATGTCTTCTGTTAGTTATATGAAATTTTAATTTTGAGATAATATTATAAACTTCAAAAATATTTAGTTCCTTATTTATAAGAGAATATTTTACTTCTTTATCAAGAAGTTTAATAATTTCTTTATGAACCAGTCTATCATCCATCCAGGGGCTGGCTTTACTAAAGCTGTTGGGAATAAAAACTAACTTGCTTTTATTTTCTAGTGCTACCTTTGATAAAATTTTTGCATATTTATTAAAGAATTTTTTTAAGTTATTCTTTTTTTTCCAATATTCTACTCTTAAACAAATACCTATAAAATTATTATTTTTTTTGGTAATTAATTCTGGGCAAATTTTTTTAACCAATCCTTCATTTTTTTTTATATCAATACCAAAAGCAGTTTCTCCCAATATTTTAATTTTTTTTGGATTAAATTTAAATTTGGTAAAATTTTTATAAGAGTTAGTTTCTCTAACACATACTTTTTTTGCAGTTTCAGAAAAAAAGTTTAAATATTGTTTAGTGAGCTCACTTTTAGTATGATTTAATAGGTTAACACTAGTCATATAAACATTTAAGTTGTAAAATTTTGCTAGGACACCTAACAATGATGTATAAGATCCTAATCCTCTCAAAAAAGAATTAGGAAAAATTTCCATAAATAAATTTCCAGCAAGAATTAACATGTCCGAATTTGTAAATTCCTTTTTTATTGTGTCAAGATGATCGATCTTATCATTTGAGTTTAAGCCAAAGAAATATTTGCCTAGTGAAGATGATCTTTTATCAAATTCTAAATTTTTAATTGATTTAATCCCATATAATTTATCTAATTCTTTATTTGGATGTCTTGCTAGTAAGATAATTTTTATTGTTTTGTCGTAATTTTTTATGCTTTGAACTAAATTTAAAAGCATTGCATCATCGCCTAAATTTTTAACATAAAATGTACTAGCACCTGCAATAATAACTTTTTTGATTTTTTTTTTGTTCATTTTTTGAACATATTAATAAATTTTTTATATGTCAAAGAATGATTTATCTAACCCAAGCACCGCCATTAATTGAAAAGGTTTGTCCAGTCACATAATCCGACTCATTAGAGGCTAGGTAAATTGCCATACCATTTAAATCCTCTAATTTTCCAAATCTTTTTATTAAAAGCATTGATTTTGCAAATTTTTTAACTTTTTTTGACATCGTTTTCTCAGTGAAATCATTTGCGATAACGCCTGGAGATAAACAATTAACATTTATGCCTTTATGTCCCAAAAACCTTGCTAAGCAATGAGTCAATGACATTACGCCCGCCTTAGCTGCTGCATAGGATGGAGTTCTTGGGCCTCCGTATTCACCCGACAAAGACCCAATATTAATAATTTTACCTTTAGTTTTCATGTACTTTATTGCTGCTTGGCAACAAAAAAAAACGCCTTTCAAATTGGTGTCTAGCACTAAATCCCAATCTTTTTCACTAATTTTGTCGAACTCATTTGTAATGTTTATTCCTGCATTGTTAATCACTACATCAATCTTTTTAAATTTTTTATGTACTTTTTTGAAAACATTAAAAACCGATTTTTTATTTTTAACATCGAGCTGAAAAAAATCAGTTTTTAAAGAGTTAGCTACTTTAGATGCATTTTTTCTATTAGAATTGTATGTTATTATTACTTTAGCACCCTCTTTTTCGAAAGATCTCGCAATTGACTCTCCTATACCACTGCTAGATCCAGTTATTAAACAAACTTTATTTTTTAATCTCATAACCTCTTCTTCTTTCAGAGCTTAGAGCTTCCCAGGTATTAAGAAAATCTTTTTCTCCTGAAATACTAAATTCATTTGAAAATATTTTTTTCCAAGTAGATGGCGG
>MDSZ01054436.1_pt1 | contig 11193 bp, 9 predicted proteins | sample 811201 | NCBI WGS metagenome assembly MDSZ01 (sample SAMN05326647, study PRJNA326480) | marine metagenome | isolation source: seawater | place: Indian Ocean: North | collected 2010 | reverse complement strand
CACCAGCTCCCGTAGCACCAAATTGCTGCATGGCGGTGTCCGCTATCTCGAGCTGGCTTTCAAAACCGCTGACCGAGCGCAGCTGCGCCTTGTGAGGGAAGCCCTGCTGGAACGCGGACACTGGTTGCAGCAAGCTCCATTTCTGGCCCATCGCCTGGAGCTCGCGCTACCGACCGACTGCGTGATCGGGCAGCTCTACTACCGCCTTGGGCTCGGTCTCTATGACGCCCTGTCTGGCCAGGCAGGAATCGGCAACAGCAGACTATTAACGAAGCAGCAGCTGCAGGTTGCCCTGCCCCAGCTTCGTGACGACATTCGCAGGGGAGTGGCCTACAGCGATGGACAATTCGACGATGCTCGCCTGAATCTGCTGCTGGCCCTGACCGCCGAGCAGGCCGGTGCTGTCGTGAGGAACCGCACGCCAGTGGTCGCACTGGAGAAGAACAGCGACGGGCAGGTGTGTGGCGCCATCAGCGAGAACGCACGCGGGGAACGTCAGCGCTGGCGTGCACGCACGGTGGTCAATGCCACCGGACTGCATGCCGATGCGGTGCGACGCATGGCAGAGGGGGACTGCCGTGAACGCATGCTCACGAGCCGCGGTGTTCACATCGTGCTCAAGCAGAACCTCTGTCCTGAACGGATGGGACTGCTGCTGCCCTCCACCAATGACGGACGGGTTCTGTTCATGTTGCCGTTCTTCGGGGGCACGCTGGTGGGCACCACTGACACTGCCTGCCCTCAGGAGCAGGCGGCACAGCCGTCCGATCAGGAGCAGACCTACCTGATCGACTATGTGAAGCGATGGTTCCCTGACATGGGTGACCCCGAGATCGGCAGCTGCTGGGCGGGCGGCCGACCGCTCCTCAAACCCACCGATGCTGATCTGAACAGCAGCCGTGTCGTGCGGGAGCACGAGGTGGAGACCCTGCCGAGTGGATTGGTGAGTGTGATGGGCGGTAAATGGACCACCTGCCGTCCAATGGCAATCGACACGCTGGATGCCGTTGCCAAGCAACTGGACAGGCCCCTGCCACCTGCCAAAAGGCTGCCTTTGTTGGGATCCGACGTCGATCCATCCAAGACCTCAGAACGACTGATGCAACAACGTCAGCAACTGAGCGATCTGCTTCCTGACTCCCCCTGGCTTCAGAACCAGATCGAGCACCTGGAGGGCAATCACGGGCTGGCTGCAGCCGAGCTGGTGAACGGATGGACGGTCTCACAACGGGAACCACTGAGCGACGTGATTCCAATCTGCGAGGGAGAGCTTCGCCACGCCGTCAACGCAGAACATGCTCATAGCGTCACCGATCTGCTGGCACGACGGAATCGTCTGGCCATGGTGAACTGTGGCGAAGCGAACCGCCTCACACCAGCGGTGAGGGCGATTCTTGAAGAGTGCGGCAGGGATGAGAGCTCAGCGCTTGCTTTAGATGCTTGAAGGCTGGGCTGGCTGCGTTCAAAGGGGTTGCGGGGCGTGCTCGGCCTCCGGCACATCCTCCATTTCTACAACGTCTTCCACCTCACCGATCAGCCACCAGCTGTATCCATGGGCAGGCAGATACACAAACCACGCCTCTGATGCAGGCGGGTATTCACAGCCCCAGAGCACCTCACGGGTTCGCTCACCGCGCCAGCGGCTGAGGTCGAGCCGCAGAGAGGCCCCCGCCGCAGACAGGTTGGCAGCCACCAGCACCGTCATCCCGCCATCACAGCGCACGTAGCTGATCACACTCGGATGGGTGCAGTGCAACAGTTCAAAGTCACCATGGCGAAGGGCAGGTAGCAGCCGCCGACAGGTGAGCATGCGCCGATGCCAGTTCAGCAGTGAGGCAGGGAACTGCTTCTGAACCTCCACATTCACCACGCGGTAGTCGTAGCCCGGAGAGGTGATCGGTGGGAGCACCAGCAGGGGATCGGGTGCTGTCGAGAACCCGCCGTTTCGTGCTGGAGTCCACGCCATGGGAGTGCGGTTGGGATCGCGATCTCGCAGTCCAGGCCAGTCCCCCATGCCCAACTCATCGCCGTAGTAGAGGCAAGGCATTCCGGGAAGGCTGTAGAGCAAAGCATGCAGAACCCGGTTGGAACCTGAATCGCCATTGAGGAGAGGGGCTAAACGACGATTAATGCCCCAGTTGAGCCAGTGCCCCTGACCTTGATGAAGACCAGCGCGAATGGTCTGAATCACCTGTTCGGGGACCAGGTGGCCATCGCCCAGCCAAAGCTCGTCGTGATTGCGCAATGGCAGAGCCCAGCGGCATCCACGCACGGTCTGCTGCGCCTCTTTCAGACAGGAGCACAAGTCTTTGACTGCACCACTGGCAATGGCAGCGAACAAATGGGCGGTTAAGACGAAGTTGAACGCTCCATGCAGCTCATCTGACATCAGATAAGGAGCGATCTCATCCAGGGGCTGAATGGCTTCCCCGAGCAGGAGCACATCACGGCCATGGGAATTGACCCGTTCTCGCAAACGCTTCAGAAACGCGTGCGTTTCAGGCAAACCTTCACAGCGGGTGCCTTCGGCCTCAAAAAGAAACGGCACAGCATCCAGCCGAAAGCCGTCCACACCTCGCTCGATCCAAAAATCCACCACATCCAGCATCGCCTCCTGGACGAATGGGTTGTCGTAGTTCAGGTCGGGCTGATGACGCAAAAACCGGTGCAGGTAGTACTGGCCAGCCACCTCGTCCCACTCCCAGTTGGACGACTCGAAATGACGGAACAGCACTGGAGCATCCGCATAACGATGGGGGTCATCGCTCCAGACATAGATGTCGCGTTCAGGACTGCCCTTTGGAGCCCAACGAGCTCGCTGGAACCAGGGATGCAGGGTGCTGGTGTGGTTCATGACCAGGTCCATCACCACTTTGATGCCCTGCCCATGCGCTGCAGTCAGCACCCGATGAAACGCAGAGAGATCTCCGAGGTCGGGATGAATCGCCTTGAAATCGGTGATGTCATACCCACCGTCCTGCAACGGTGACGGATAGATGGGCGTCAGCCAGATCGCTTCGACGCCGAGCCAGCGCAGATAAGGGAGACGGTTGGCCAACCCCTGCAAGTCACCAATTCCGTCGCCATTGCCATCGGCATAGCTGCGCACAATCAACTGATAGATGACGGCTCCGTTCCACCACGGCAGCTTCTGACTCATCAAGCCGATCACTCTCTCTTCGTAGTAAGCGCAATCGGCTTTGGCGTCATCCCCCCTCTAGCAACGGTTGATGGGATGGAATTGCGAGCATGACGTTCAGTAAGCGCCTGTTTCTGACGTCATGGCTCAAGCCGGCACAGCCACCGCGTTCAGCGATACCGATCTGCAGCGGATGCGCGAACCCGTCCTGCAAGGCGTCACGCATCCGGAACGCTGGCGGCGAGAGCAACTGCGGCGCCTACGAAATCTCGTCACCGAGCACGAGTCGGCGATTCTCGAGGCACTCCATCAAGACCTCGCCAAACCTCCCCTGGAAGCCATGGCCGAGGTGGTGGCCCTGCTTCAAGAGCTCAATCTTGCTGAACGGCGATTGCGCTCTTGGATGCGACCGCATCGCGTTCGCGTCCCGATCGTGCAAAAGCCTGGTCGCGCCGAACTGATCCGGGAGCCCCTGGGGTGTGTTCTGCTGATCGGCCCTTGGAACCTGCCATTCAGTCTCACCCTGTGGCCCCTCGTGAGTGCGCTGGCGGCCGGGAACACCGCCGTGATCAAACCGTCAGAACATGCTCCGGCCACTGCAGAGCTGATTGAACGGGTGATCCCCATGCACTTTCCACAGGACGTGGTCACCGTGGTCAATGGAGATGGAGACGTGGCCGCGAACCTGGTGCGTCAGCGCTTTGATCACATTTTCTTCACCGGTGGCGGACGGATCGGCGCGAAGGTTTTGGAGGGCGCTGCCGCCAACCTCACACCAGTGACGTTGGAATTGGGAGGGAAAAACCCGGCGATCGTCCTCAACGATGCCGATCTCGACGTGACGGCGCGGCGGCTGGTGTGGGGCAAGGGTTTCAATGCTGGACAAGCCTGCATCGCGCCGGATCACCTGTTCGTTCAGGAGAGTGTGCGCGAACCCCTGCTGAATGCAATCGCTCGGGAGAGGCTCAGGCTCTATGGCGAACAACCGCTTGATTCAGAGGATTTGTGCTGCCTCATCCACGACAGGCACTACAGCAGGCTGGAAACGCTGTTGCGGGGTGCAGAAGCAGAAGGACGGGTGCTGCTGGGCGGCGAATTCGATCCTGAACGACGCCGAATCGCGCCCAGCCTGATCGCCGTGCACGACGACCATGACCCCTTGATGACCGATGAGCTGTTCGGCCCCCTTCTGCCCGTGCTCACCATCCCGAATCTGGATGCGGCCATCGAACACATCCAGAAACAAGACAAGCCCCTCGCCCTCTACCTGTTCGGCGGTGACACCAACCATCAGAAGCAGCTGCTGCGCCAAACCAGTTCAGGTGGAGTGTGTTTCAACGATGTGGTGATGCAGGCAGGTGTTCCTGATCTGCCATTCGGGGGGGTGGGCGCCAGCGGCATGGGTGCCCACCACGGCGAAGCTGGATTCCGCACCTTTTCCCATGAACGCTCCGTGCTGCGTCGCCCGTTCTGGCTCGATCTCCCCCAGCGCTATCCCCCGTACACGCTGAGCCCAGACACATTTCGTCGTCTGCTGAGCTGAGCATCCTGAGGCCATCGCCGGACAGAGACTGGCATCAAGCCAGAGGCACCTTATGGTTCGCCAAGCCACCGGAGACGCATGCGCCGCACCCTCCTCACCATCTTGACCGTGATGGCCCTTTCGCCCCTGGCAGGCCATGCGGCGTCTGTCACTGTCAAACCAGGTGAGACTCTGTCCGACATTGCGGCTCGCTACGGCGTCTCCATCAACAGCCTGATGCGCTTGAACGGACTGCGCGACCCGAATTTCGTGCAGGTCGGCCAGCGGCTGCAAATTCCCGGAGCGGTCAGTGCTGGCTCAGGCCGCCACACTGTGCGATCCGGCGACACCCTCAGCCAAATCGCTGTCCAGTATCGCGTCACGGAACGTCAGCTGATTGTGCTGAACGGCTTGGCGAGTGCCGATCACGTGGAAATCGGCCAAACCCTAAAACTGCCGAGCAATGCAGTGCTTCCACAACCCGCACCTCAGGCAACTGCGCGCGTTCAACCCGTCCCGATCAAGGCCAATCCCAACGCCACCTCCCACACGGTGGCGCGTGGTCAGACGCTCACGCAGATCGCCAAGGCTTACAACATCCCGATGGCGTCCTTGATCAGCATCAATGCCATTGCCAATCCGAATCAGGTGAAAGTGGGCACCAAATTGATGCTGCGCTCGAGCCAACCCGAGGTGGACACCACATCGGCCGCCGGAGATTCCGTGCCAGCCGCGCAAGCATCTGAGAGTTCACAGGACTCGGTTTCCAACACGACATCTCAGAGCCAGCCTGACTCTGAGCCCCAGGCCAACCAACCTGTGGTGGAGGAGACGGTGACGACAGACACCGTGATCACAGAAACCATCGAGAAAGAACCGGTGGCGACCGCTGCTGCCAGTCAGACTGGAAACACCAGCGCCCAGCCGAAGCAGGCCGCTTGGAGAACCTATGGCCCCCTCCAAGTCGACTGGGGCAACTGGCAGTCAATGGCTGGCAGCGAAGTGGCACCCACCCTCAATGGCGAGGGACAGTCCTTTTATGTTGCCGTGAATTGTTCAGCGAAAAAAATCAACGTGACGGGCGCCAACGGCATGTGGAAGAACTGGATCGCACCACAGACTGAGTTTGAACGCGCCCTTGTGAAGGATCGCTGCGCCGCCATCAAGAGCTGATCAGCACTCAGGCTGCCCAATGCAAAGGCCAGGGCTGACGCAGAAAGCGTCGGCCACTGTCCTTGAGATACAGCCTCTGACTGCCGTCGTTGCTTTCGTGGATGAGTTCTTCCTGCACCAATCGTCGGGTTAACCAACCCCAGTGGGGTGCACGACCTTCCTCCAGGTTGAGACGCTCGCTCAAGCTGCGTGCATCCGTTCCGTGCTCTTGAGCGAGGCATTCGAGCACCGCTTTGGCTTCATCCGACCAATCCAAGCGTGGAGCCTGAGAAAGACATCGATCACAACGGCCGCAGGGAGGCACCAACTCGCCAACTGACAGCAGAAGCGATTGCTCGCGGCAATGCTCGCCTTCGGCCACAGCTTCCATGCGACGCAACTGCTGTTGCGCCAGTTCAATCCGCCGCGCTTCCTCAACGGCATCCGTCCCTGAGGTGCGCCTCAGAGCACTCTGCATCGCCCAGCCAAGGCTGGTGCGGTCCCGGGGTGAGAAAAGAACCAGGCAATGGGCTGGGAGGCCATCACGCCCGGCACGCCCGGATTCCTGCAGATAGCCCTCAGGAGTGCTGGGCAAATCCAGATGCAACACCAGGCCGACATCAGCTCTGTCCACACCCATCCCAAACGCCACGGTGGCCACCAAGACAGGGGCCTCGGCCTCGAGAAAATGCGCTAAGGCGCGATGTCTCACATTTGGCTCAAGACCAGCGTGGTAAGCGATGGCCTGAACACCACTGGCACAAAGGCGTTCCGTCCATTGCTCCACAGACCGTCGCGTGCGCGCATAAATCAGACAGGCGCCCCGAGCCTGCTGAAGGGCCTCCAGAACATCGGGCAACGGATCCTTTGCCCGACGACGCATGGCGTAGTGCAGATTCTCGCGGCGAGCGGAACCGACCTGAATCAGAGGACGCCTCAGATGCAGAAGGCGCAGGATGTCGGCCCTGACGCGAGGTGCGGCGGTGGCACTGAGAGCCACCATCGGCACCCCCGGGCACAAATCTCTGAGTTGACCCAGACGGCGATAGTCGGGCCTGAAGTCGTGCCCCCAGGCGCTGATGCAATGGGCTTCATCCACTGCAAAAGCAACCAACTGACCCGTTGCGGCGTGCTCCTGAAGGATGGATCGCGTCGCTTCTCCCTGCAGTCGCTCGGGGGCGAGATACAGCAGTCGGAGATCACCATCGGAAAGCTGGCGCAAGATCTCACGGCGGCGGTCGGGCTCGATGCCACCGTGGAGACACGCCGCCGCAATATCACGACGACTCAGCTGCAGCACCTGGTCCTCCATCAGGGCGACCAAGGGCGAAATCACCACCACAAGCCCTGAGCGCACTAGGGCGGGCAATTGATAACAAAGAGATTTACCTCCGCCGGTCGGGAGCACTGCGAGACAGTCCTGGCCTCGCAACAAACACTCGACCACGGGACGCTGCCCAGGGCGGAAATCCCCCCAGCCGTAATAGCGATCCAACGCATCCAGCAGTAGATCCAAGACACACCACGGATGGCGTCCCCAGCTTACTGAGCACTAGATCTAGTGAATCGGTGGGGGATCCAGCTGGTCAGCCGATTCCTCCACCAACTGCAGCCGAACGCGCTTCCCCCCCGCCAGCTCACCCAGCGAAACGCGGAGCGTGGCTCCACTCAAGCTTTGCAGCGCAGAGAGAACATCCCGTAGATAAGGCGTGCTGCTGCCGCTCTCGACCCAAAGACGCTCTTGCAGGCCTCCCAATCGGCGCCAAGACGTATGCAGTTTGAGAACTGCCGATTCCAGAGCCTGGGCCTGACCGACGGCATCGGCGAGGAGGCCGAGGGCATCCAGACGCTGCGCTTCCTGCATGGCCTTTTCCAGATCGAGCTCACCCTGCTGAAAGGCACGCACCGCCTCACCGGATTCGGTCGCCTTGGTGATCCACCGCGCTGTGTGCGTCACATCTTTGATGCGATCAAGCTCCGGTTCATCGCGAAGCACCTTGCGCAGTTCGTCTTGCTGTGGCTCAGGCAATTTCGCCAGCTCACGGACCAGGGGCGCCACAACCTTCGGTGGAAGGAGATTCTCCTGGGTGCGCTGACGAATTTCCTCAGGGAGCAGGGGACTGGTGGCTGCGGTGAACTCATCCGTGAGACGTCGCACCTGTTTGCGGGTGATCTCCTGGCCCTCATTGGCTGCTTCCGAGATCATCAATTGCACTTCGGGAGCCGCCTGTGCAGTTTCCATGAAGGCCCGCTTGGAGAACTGATTAACGCTGCTTTCTTCCAACATGCCGTCACTCAACATGTCCTGGGCGGACTCCGCCAGCTGAATCAAGCCGTAGGCACGGGTCTTGCTGATCTCTCGCTCGCGCAACCACTGCAGGAACCCGGCACCACGACCCTCTCCGCCACGCTTTTCGCGATCGCGCACAGCCTTGAGGATGCGTCCGCGCCAGATTTCCGTTTGCAGATCGAACTTGTCACAGACCGCCCAGGCCTGTTCAAGCCGAGCCAGAAACTCCATGGTGCTGATGTCGTCCTGGTCTGGATCGGGAAGATCCAGCTCCAGCACAGGAGGCTCAGGTTGTGTGGGTAGCAAGGTCAGCAACGCACCGAAGGCTGGATGCTGCCATGGCACACCACAAGGTCTTCAATCGCTGGACGACATTGTGTGTCACTCAATCCCTGAAGGGGAGACACGGCGATACGCTCTGCATGCAGCCGAGTTCCAGCGCAGCGATGGCGATCTCCCGCGGTGACATGGTGCGCATCAAGCGCCCTGAGTCTTACTGGTTCAACGAAGTGGGCAAGGTGGCGTCCATTGACACCTCCGGAATCCGCTACCCCGTTGTGGTCCGTTTTGAACAGGTCAACTACAACGGCCTGCAGGGCACCGACGGTGGCATCAACACCAATAACTTTGCGATGTCCGAACTCGAACCCGCTTGAGTCTTGCCGGAACTTCCGGAAGTTGAGACGGTTCGCCGGGGACTGGCGAGCCATCTCAACTCATTCGTGATTCAACAGGTTGAGATCCTTCGTGAACGGGCCGTGGCCAGCCCGGGAGGAGTGAATGCGTTTTGTAATGGCCTCCGAGGCCAAAGCGTCGGCGAATGGACGCGTCGAGGCAAGTATTTAATGGCCTCTCTCCATCAACAAGGGACGCATCGAACCAGCGGCGTCTGGGGGGTTCATCTCCGCATGACCGGCCAGTTCCAGTGGCATGACGAGCCCAGTGATCCCTGCAAACACACCCGTGCCCGTTTCTGGAACGAGCAAGGTCAGGAACTGCGTTTCGTCGACATGCGCAGCTTTGGCGAAATGTGGTGGGTGCCCAATGGCACCCCCATCGACTCCGTGATCACTGGCCTGAAACGACTGGGTCCAGAACCATTCAGTGATGCCTTCAGCGCCAGCTACCTTCAACGCGAACTGAAAGGATCCACACGGTCCATCAAAGCGGCGCTCCTGGATCAATCCCTGGTGGCAGGCACTGGCAACATCTATGCCGACGAGAGCTTGTTCGTCGCCGGGATCGCACCACACACACCCGCTGGTCGTCTCAGTCGCCAACAACTGGAGAAACTCCGCGACAGCCTGGTTCATGTGCTGGAGATCAGCATTGGCGTGGGCGGAACCACCTTCAGCGACTTCCGTGATCTGGAAGGCGTCAATGGAAACTACGGAGGCCAAGCCGCTGTCTACCGTCGAACCGGCAAAGACTGCCTGACCTGCGGAACACCTATTGAACGGATGAAACTGGCGGGGCGCAGCACCCATTGGTGCCCAACATGTCAGAGCTAGGCAACGCATGCGATAGGACATGAATGGATTGCCAAGCCCTCGCTCAATGTCTGCTGATCACCAGGCGAGTGCACTGATCACCACCATGCGAGCCCTGCACCGGAGAGGCTGGTGCGACGGAACAGGCGGAAATTTCAGTGTTGTGACCGAGCGGGAACCGCTGCAGCTGCTGATGGCGCCCAGTGGCGTCGACAAAGGCGCTGTCACCGACAGTGATCTAATCGTTGTGAACGCCGCAGGGGACGTGGTGAACGGCAACGGACGCGCCAGTGCCGAAACGCTGTTGCATCTGCGCATTGTTGATCAATGCAATGCAGGCGCCGTTCTCCATACCCATTCGATCAATGCCACATGGCTCTCCAGACGATTTCTAGATCAAGGATGTCTTGTTTTAGAGGGCTGGGAAATGTTGAAAGGACTGGAGGGAGTCAACACGCACGCCACCAGCATTGAGCTTCCCATCATCAACAATGATCAGGATCTAACAACCCTGAGTGAAACAGCAGGTCAACGGTTGGAGCAGGCACCCTATGGCTTGCTGGTTTCGGGTCACGGCCTCTATGCCTGGGGATCTGATCTTCAGCAGGCACGACGCCATACTGAAATCCTTGAGTTCCTACTGGAACTCGTATGGAGACAAACACTCGTCACCAACAACTCGTGATTCAAGTCATCCTGCTGGATATCGAAGGAACCACATGCCCAGTGGATTTCGTTGCAAAAACACTCTTTCCCTATGCACAAGCGCACTTAATGCAAACCCTTGAAAGGGGAACAAACGAGCCAAGAATCGCCAACATCATCCAAGAAGCCATCGACGAATGGCATCAAGATTTAGATCCAAGCTGTCAGCAGATGCTGAGTGAAGCGGATCAAGGGTCGCCGTCGACTGCACAACTTGCCGAATACCTTAATCATCTGATCAAATCAGACAGAAAATCTTCTGCCCTGAAAGAACTTCAGGGAATCATCTGGAAACAAGGCTATGAATCCAGCGAACTGAAAACACCCTTGTTCGATGATGTTCTGCCAAGCCTCGATGCATGGATTCAGAAGGGAATAACACTAGCTGTCTATTCATCAGGCAGCGTCCAAGCACAGAAATTGCTCTACATGCACACAAAACAAGGAAATATTAGCGACCGATTTAGCCATTGGTTTGACACACGTACGGGTCCAAAATTAAAAACCAAAAGCTATCGAAAGATCTGTCAAAGTCTCAACGCAACAGAAAAGTCTGTGCTGTTCATCAGTGATCATCCCGGGGAGTGCGATGCAGCTCACTCCGCAGGACTACGCACCAACTTCTGCTGTCGACCCGGCAACCCCCATCAGAACCCGGGCCAGCATCGTTTGATTCAAAGCTTCCGCGTGCTGATGCCATAACCCTGGTCTTCGATTCAGATCAACCCCCAGCAATGGGCACAAAAAAAGCCACCCCACAGCGGGATGGCTTTCTTTGGATCACGTCCGTGATCAGAATGTTTTACCTGGCATCGAGCTATTTTCTCAGGGGGCTACCCCCCAAATATCGTCGCCGCTGCTGCGTTTCACAACCGAGTTCGAGATGGATCGGAGT
>MDSZ01116636.1_pt1 | contig 11194 bp, 7 predicted proteins | sample 811201 | NCBI WGS metagenome assembly MDSZ01 (sample SAMN05326647, study PRJNA326480) | marine metagenome | isolation source: seawater | place: Indian Ocean: North | collected 2010 | reverse complement strand
TCCAACAGAGTTTGTAGAATTACCGTCAGGCGGCAAATATTATCCGCCGGGACATCCATTACATGGAGAGTCCGCAATTGAGATTAAGCAAATGACCGCGAAAGAGGAAGATATGCTTACATCTCGGACTTTGATTAAAAAGGGCGTAGCCCTTGACAGAGTTATCGGTAGCTTAATTATAAACAAGGCTATTGATCCTGATTCGCTATATATCGGTGACAGGAACGCAATTATCGTGGCTACCCGGGTTTCGGGCTATGGTAGTGACTACACAACTAAAGTCAATTGCCCTGCCTGCGGTGCAAACCAGCCATATTCCTTTGATTTGAACGATGCTACTGTTTACACAGGTGATTTCGATAATACTATGTCAGTCACTGACAACAAAGATGGCACCTTTAATGTAACATTGCCTAAAACAAACGTTGTGGCCACTTTCAAACTTTTATCCGGTGTTGATGAAAAACGATTAGTTCGCGGCGCTGAAGCTGACAAGAAGCAAAAGCAAGAACACGGTGTTACTCGCCAATTAGCGTCTTTAATTGTTGCTGTTAATGGCGATACAAGCATTGATGCTATTCGCTATTTAATTGAAAATATGCCATCATCGGATTCGCGTCACTTAAGGTTGGCTTACAAGCTTAACGCTCCTAATGTTGATTTAACACAACATTTTGAGTGCGGTGAGTGTGGCCACGAGCAGGACATGGAGGTCCCGCTTAACGCGGACTTTTTTTGGCCTGACCGATGAATACATGGAAAGTGTATATGAGCAGTTTTTCTTCCTGAAGTATTCAGGAGGCTGGTCATTTGCAGAGGCGTATAACCTGCCAATTGGGCTGCGCACATGGTTTACAGAGCGCTTAATTAAACAGCTTGAAATGGAAAAGCAGGCGATTGAAGATGCATCCAAGGGTAGAGGTGGCTCAGCCAACTCAAGTACACATACTCTCACTCCGGACAATTCCCCCGGCATACCACCTCAGTTTGCACCATTTCAGGAGCAGAAATAAGCACACTTGGCTTTTTTAGTATAAAACTATTTACTTTGAGAGGATTTTATTGTGGCCACCGAAGAAGAAGTTAAATTAGCCGAAAAGCTTAATGAACTTGAAAGAGAGCGAGAAGACAGTGTTCAAAAGCAGATAGAATTTGCAAATGCTCTTAATGACTTGAGCGAACAGCAAATAGCCAAACTTCTTAAGCAAGAAAATATAAGCAAAGAATTAAGGAAAGCACTACAGCAAGTCCGCGATACTGCTCAGAAAACCACTGATTACTATGAGAAACAAGTAAAAAGCCTTGAGGAAGCAAAAGACCGATTAGACAAGATTATTGCTTCTGAGAAGGATCGTTACAAAAACTCTGTTTTGATGGAGGAGCGAAACAAACTCGCTCGTGACCACCGCAAAGCAACGATTCAACAACTCAAAGAACTAGCAAAATCAGAAAAGGGAATTACTAAAGAACAGAATGAACAGCTTGAGAATTTAGTAAAACTTGACAAGAGGCTCACTAAATTTGGTGCTGGCGCCAGCGACATGGCTCAAACCTTGTTTAGTGGTAGCGGCGAAGGTGTTACTTCTGCTCTTCAGAATATCGGCGGCTCGATAAAAAGTGAATTAAGTGAAAATATACAAAATGCTTTTGAAGGCGCAGATAGTCTTACCGGCGGACTTAAGGCAGCACGTAGTTCAATTGGTAAATTAGGGCTTGCTACGCTAGCGATGGAGATGGCCAAGGTTGCTGTTGCGGTTGGAGATGCTCAGAATGCATTTAGAAGGGCTACAGGGGCTTCTGAGGAGTTTGCAAGCTCACTGGCTAGTACCTACGAAGAAACACGCACATTCAACGCCACCGCAGAAGATACGGGCAAAGCCATGACTGCGCTTTTCAAAACCTTCACAGATTTTTCAACTATTCAGGATCTCGAAGTCAGAAATAGTTTGATTAAAACCACTGCATTATTAGATAGATTTGGAGTCTCTAACGAACAAACAGCCAAAGGTATACAAACTTTAACAAAAGGTATGGGTATGAACGCTGAAGAAGCTGGTAAAGAAATGCTCAATATGGTCGGATTTGCACAAGAACTTGGTGTTGCTCCTGAAGTCTTGGCTGGACAATTCGGAGAAGCGTCAGATTCCTTAATGAAATTAGGCGCTAATGGCGACGAGGCGTTTAGAGATCTAGCTACCGCGGCCAAGGTCACTGGATTGGAAGTAAGCAAAATATTAAATCTTGTTAATCAGTTTGACACGTTTGAAGGTGCTGCACGCCAAGCTGGTAAGTTAAATGCTGCGCTTGGTGGTAATTTCGTCAATGCAATGGATCTTATGATGGAAACAGACCCAACTGCCAGATTTGAAATGATAAGAGACGCTATCTTGGACACAGGTCTAACATTTGATGATATGTCATACTATCAAAGAAACTTTTATAAAGATGCGATGGGCCTTGACAGCGTTGGCGATTTGGCATTGGTCCTTAGTGGCAACATGGAATCTGTCTCAGATGAGACAAGGAAAACTACCAAAGACTATGAAGAGGCAGCCCGCGAAGCTAAAAAACTGGCATCCTTCCAAGATCAATTAAACGCAATCATGATGCAAATGATACCGATAGTTGAGCCTTTGATAGATGCATTCAGGGAGCTTCTCGGAGTTTTTCAAGAAAACCAATATATGCTGAAAATAATAGGAGGAGCATTGATGATTGCCTTCGGGGGTATTCCCGGTATTGTAGTCGCTATAGTTTCATTATTTGATTCCATAAAAATAGGAAGCAAAAAAGTCTCACTCCTGTCAGTGATATTTGAGGGATTAGGAAGCGGTCTTGTTTATTTAAAAGAAGCTTTTAGTGAAGCCAAGAAATCATTCGTAGACGCCTTTGGGGGCGGAGAACAATTTAATAAAACTATGGAAGATCTTGTTCCTATAATTAAGATGGTCGCAAAGTTTGCAATGGTGCTGGTTACCGGTCCTTTGACGCTGCTACTGAAGTTTTGGGGTCTTATAGCTCCCGCCATTGCATATGTCACCAACGGGATTATTGAATTAATGGGGGCTATGGCTGCAAAAAATTCACCAAGCTTCTTCGATATGTTCACAGGCGGGATGCTGGCTTCGTCATTAGAAGTTATAACTAAGGCATTTGGCGTGATAACCGGCGGAATGGAGATATTTGGCGGTGTTCTTGACAGTGTTATTGCAAAAATTACCTCAATGGTAGCCAAGCTGGGTGAGATGAAGGATGCAGCTGCAAATTCTTTTGTGGGCAAAATAGCTATGAAGGGAATGGATTTCGTAGGCGGCTTATTCGGAGGCGATGAGGGCCTTAGCGAAGAAAAATTCAAACAACCAATCAAGCCACAATCGCCGGCTGATGTTGCAAAAATGCAAAAAACGATGGCTGCAGCAAACGCAACATCTGTGGGCAGATCCGCTGCGCCAACGGCTGCAAACACAAATATTGCACAAAATTCTTCTAGTAACACCTATATTAATAGTGGACCCGAGAATGCAGTTATTGATGTAAGAATCGGTGATGAAAAACTCGGAAGAGTTGTTACAAGAATTCAAGACAAGCGCGCGGCAAAAGCGATAGCAGGGAGAACGTAAGTAAATGCCAGAAGATAAACCAGCCGGACCATCGGCGTATGATTATTACAACCAGATTTTTGACTCTCACAAGTATAAAGTTAATAGAGTCGGCAGGAAAGCTAATGCGTGGTATGCTGATGGTAGTGATGCGTTAGCTAACAATAAAAAGCTTTATATATCTTTTTTGCACGAAGCTAGTCAGACTAGTGTATTTTTTAAAGCTTTTATAACGGCTTATAACGAGACATATACGCCCAATTGGCAATCCGAGGCAGTTTTTGGTCGTGCTGATAGAATTCACAATTTCGTGCAGACCGATAGAAGTATTAACTTAAGTTTTGTAATACCTGCAGCTAGCGAAAGCGAAGCATTTGAAAATCTTGGCAAAGTTCAAACTTTAATCCAAAGTGTATATCCAAATTATATAAATGTTCAGCAAGCTCAGACAATTTCGCAAGGCCCCTTGGTCAGAATGAAAGTTATGAATATTTTGCAGAATTCTAATAACATGAAACGTACAAGTGACGAGGCAAACTTCAGAAATTTACAGGCAAAATCAAAATACTACCAAGAATACAGCTCAAAAGGCCCTGAACCACAACATGGTCAACTCGGCTTTATTTCAAGTCTTACAGTCAACCACAATTTAGAAAATAGAGAATCGGGTGTTTTTGAAATGCTTCATGCTCAAACAAACAAAACTGTCGAAAACACAGTTTTACCAAAAGTGATTGAGGTTGTGATCTCTTTCACTCCAATACACGAACATAGTCTTGGATGGGATGCTAGCAATAAGTTTAGCCAAGGGCAAGCAGAAGTGTTTCCTTATGGTGTTAGTACTTTCAATCCTAAAGAAATGGGAAGCGACTATGAAGGTAAATCATGGGATGATGCAGTCACGGCTGAAGAAAACCGCGCTAAAGTAGAGCAAATGAGACAAAATGCCGAAGCTCGTTATGGCGGCATGTTTGGTACGAAAGGTCTCTTTGGCGGTGAAGGCCGATTAGGACGAGACAAACGTCGCTTAGAAGCCGGCAAAATTAAAAATGCTGAGAAAAGGGCGTATATCCAATCCGCGGTTATGGGCCAAGAACTTAAGAACGCAGGATACACGGATTCTGGTACCGGGAACACAACAGCTGACGAGGCTATTGATTCAGCCGCCGTCGCCGCAGCGGAGTCATACTAATGTCAAGATATGATAAAAGCCCTGTATTCGTTAACCAAGAGCCATCAACTGAGCTTGCGAGAAGAATGCGCAAACTACGAAGAATAACACATTACGGTACTTCTTTTTTATATCATCCAGACGTAGCTGATAGATCTACTTTAAACACTGATACTCACATTTGGAAATATGGAGACAGGTTTTATAATCTTGCTAATAAATATTATGGAAACCCTGAATTGTGGTGGATTATAGCATGGTACAATGGTGTTCCTACCGAAGCTCATTTGAATAAGGGCGATGTTATTGAAATTCCCGTTAATTTAGAAAATATCGCGACTGTGTTGGGAGTGTAAAAGGTGTCTGATGCTGTAAAGTGCCATGCTGGCGGTGAATTGGGCAAAGACCCTAGTAGTCATACAAATCCTGTTTTAGAGCAACAATCAAAAGAATACCAAGCGCTTGTTAATAAAAACTGCGCCGGTATTATGTCATCGGCAACTTGCGTTGCTCAGGAAGCGACAAAATATAATAAATTAGTTGATCAAATACACGCTTTGGGTGCTCAGCAGCTTGGCGGGCTTAACACTATAGACGAAGTGATAGCCAGCGCCGCACAAGAAAACAATACGGAAGATCCAGACCTTGCCGGCGTTGACCCCGTTCCAGACCCGGATACTAGAACAAAAGAACAGAAAGTTGCTGATGTAAAAGCAGCCATGAAAAAAGGTGCCACTAGAGAAGCGCAGTCAAAAGCCAATAGAGAAAACCGCGTCGTCGGCCGAATTGGTACAAGAGGCCTCACACATATTTCGGGCAGGCAGGGAAATAAGATTAGCGGAGATGTCGTATCAAATCCCGGATATCCAGATAATCTGCCTATTTTAAAAGATGCAGCTGAACAGTGGAAGCGTGGTAGCAACATGAGCAATCGTAGTGGTTTTAGATATGCAGCTAGTGGTGCCGCAGAAGTTGAAGGCTTCCAAAAAGATGAGCAATCGGTGAGATATATCACAGAATTAATAATGGCTATTGATATACTTAGAAATGATTTACAGGGAACGGGTATAGAGATTCTACCACTCATTGAACTAAAACAATTATTACTTCGACTTAAACGATTTTCCCATGAAAGCTCTAAGCTTTCCAAGTGCGCTGCTGAGTTAGATGAGTTGGCCAATCAGGACTTAGATACGGAGCGCGGCCACATGATGGGGGGCGCCATGGCCGGCCATTATGGCGGAAACCCGGCAGAACGCGCCCAAGCTGCCGAAGCGGTCGCCGCGATGACCGGCGATGAACTTATGGCGATACCTGTTATTGAATACAAAGAGCAGTGTATTTTGCTATCACAAATAACAACATTGGCCGCATATAGTCGTAGCTTAGACAACACCAGTGTTAAACCAAAAGATCCTGATGGTGAGCCAAGAATTAGGCGTAGGCTACCCTTTAGAAAATCTGACAAAGGCGGTTTGGTCGGCAATGCCCCTTTGTTAATTGAGGGACAATCATTTGGACTCATGAATAAACTAACTACGGCAGCGGGCAAAGACGCCTTTTTTAACATGACAAATGCTGAGCTTTCGTCCTTACAGCCGTTGATTAGGCTCTACAAAGTATCAAATGCAAATGACACCGGACCTTCAGTTGAAGTTGAAATTCCGTTTGATTCACATGCTAGTCGCGAAGATATTGGAAATATTTTTAAAAAGAAAGACAAAAGAGGTTTTGGGATAGGAATCAAGTCTTTTAACTTAAGCTTTGAAGGACAAGACATGTTCGCACAAAAACGCTGTATTACAGCTAAACTTAGCTTGCACGCAGCTGATTTTGAAGAACTAATGAGAATCAGAACAGTGGAGGGTGTTCCAAACCCGGCAACCGGTAAGAACACAAGTTACTCTTTCAGATATATTGATTTGGCGCTAAAAACCGGGAAGAACATCAAAAACAAAGATTATAAAGAAAACGATGCTTTAAATTTTAGATTAAAAGCTGTTTTTGGGTGGTCAAAACAAAACGGTGTTTCGCCCGTGAAGGGTGCAGTAAAAAAAGCTCTCGAGAATAGTTTTGTTAGCATTAATTTAACTCCCGTAACCCATACTTTTGATTTTGATGAATTTGGAAGGGTTACTTTTAATATTGAATATCTCGCATATGTTGAAGAGTTTTATTCTACTACACGAATGAACATATTTGGTCACGTTCCAACCAATGTTAAAATGTTGACAAGAAAATTAGCGTTTGATAATGCAGATAGAGCGATTAACTGTGCCGAAGGTGGAAACAGCGAATTACAAGAAAAAGTAAACGAAATTAAAACCGATGATGTTGATACTATGGACAAAGATAAACGAAAAATGCATCAGTTTTTATTTCAACAGCTTTTTGTTAACAATTATATACATTTTTTAAATTTTACGCGAGAGGATCTAAAATCTGTTTTAGCCCAAGGGCCAGCTTATCCTTTGGCCGGCAAAGTAAACCGTGGTAGCGAAAGTTTAAAAGTTAAACTTTCTGAAGATTTAGCCGCGGCCTTTACAAGTCAAGTAGAAGAAGATGAAAATGATGAAAAAATGTCTTTGGGTGCAGCTTTGACGCTTTCGGGCATGGACAGTGTTCAAATTCCATTTTTTTACGTAGCTGATTTGCTGAATGTTATTATGGGCGGCATGGAACAGTATTTGCAACAAAGCGCCGATGAGCTTAAAAAAGCATCTGAGTATAAAGGTTTAAAAGTCGATATCGGCATGAGAAACGAAGAAGTCAAAGCACTTCAAAAATCTATACAAGAATATAAAAAACTTAGAATTGTCCTTGGTCCGCTAGAAATTGTTGATCATGCCAACGGCAATTCCTCTCACGTGAATTTTGGCGACGTTCCAGTAGCTACTAAATATTTCTCAGAATGGCTGACAAGCAAGCTTCTCAGCAGAGATCGGATGCATTATCCACTTACTCAATTTTTAAAAGATTTATTTAATGATCTTTTAAGGAATTATTTAAATGATGATACTTGTTATCCTTTTCCAATAAAACAAAAAGTCAGACTGTACGAAGCAGTCGTTACTTCGTACCCCACCATTACCCCTATGGGGGCTGGAAGACGCAAAAGAGATGAAATTACGCATGAAATTCTTCAACAGAGCAACAAATTTAACAGATTGAATATTGAAAGAATATCGGAATATAAGCCTCTTTTAAATCTAAAAGGCAACTCACGTTATGACAATCCAAACCCGGGCATTGCCTCAGAGATGAATTATTTCATATTCCATGCCGGCCGCACAATGCCTCTTTCAACTATGAGAGGTGATCGCGATCAGGATGAGGCAAGAGGTATAATGCATTATGTGCTTGGAAAAGACAAAGGAATTGTTAAAAACATATCTCTAGACAAAACTGACACTCCTCACCTAAAGACTGTTCGTTTTGAGCAAGATGGATACGATGGACTACAACAGTTAAGAGAGCTATACGATGTCAATGTAAAAACTTATGCTAATGTCGGCGCATTTCCCGGTCAATACATATTTGTAGATCCAAAAGGATTCGCCCCAAGTATGGCAGCCTTTGATCAAGAAGCTTTTGATTTGACAGATTTGGGTGTGGGCGGTTATTATATGGTTACGAGAGCCGAGCACGATTTCGCGCCGGGATTTGGAGAGACACAATTAACGGCCGTCTGGGTTGCTTCTGCCGGCGGAGAGCAACCCAGAGAATCGGGCTCTGGCAGTAACAAAAAGATTAATCCAAAATGTAAAAGTTCTGGCTCTGGGGCGAGCACATCCATACCCCCCGGTGGATCATCTTCAGATACAACGGAACCCCCTAAAACAGCATCACCATCAGATAAGCCAGACGAAGATTAATTTGGCTTTTATCTACATATAATAAAGGAATACAGAAATGGCAGAACTTTACATAACTGATAATACAGACGGTGCCGCTGAGACATTCTACAAAAGAGTGGTCTATAATTATGATGCAATTTACAATATTAATGAGTTTAAAAATTTAATTGATTTCAATTTTGGGGAGAAATTTCTGTACGGTCGTGTAAACGGGTCTTTCATGCCAATGTACCTCGAGAAATTTTCCACCGCCAGAATAAAGCCTTTACAAGATGCAGCCGGAACCAATGAACCAACGGCACAACAGAGTGCTATAAATTTTGTTGCGGACGCGTTTGCTGATCTTTCGCAAGTTTTTGACAAAGCAGTGGCAAAAGGTGAATTAAGCGGCGATCACGAATATTTGAGTAAATTAAAAGTTTACAAATCATTTATGAATCCGATAGACTTGTTTAATGAGCATCAAGATTCTTACACGTCAGCAATTCAAAGCCACTTTGTCAGTAACAATATACATGTTAAAGATTTTAATGAATTTATTGGTCACCTTAAGCCGCTATTAATGAAATCGATAAAACAACATCCATTTACCTTTTCTGCTTTTTTAAAAAGCAAATATTGCCCTATTAATGTTAGTGGTTTAGCGATTGAAATAGCTGATTTAGATTACTTCAATGATAGCCAAAAAATTGAGAACTTTATTAGAAGCCGGCATTGGGAGTACTTTTTAAATGCATGCGCTCAGTTTGGGTTCATGGTTGATAAAAATATACCATGGAGAATAGTGGCTGACATCGGGTCAAGTGAGATGCTAGAATATGCCCGCAATTACCGCTTACACACAACCGGTAGGATTCTAAATATTGGATACAGCCGGTCAGATTACATTTACTACTCAAAATTCAGAAGATATCTTCTCAAGCTTTACGATTTAGTTAAATTACCACAGGTTACAATTCTTGAGGAATGTGGAGGCACGCTTATTAGACGCAATGTTGTTCCAAAATCGTATTCTGAAAATTCGCTAGCTCTTACTTTTCCAGAAAGAGATTTGCTGGCCTTTTTGTTTGAAATTCGCATGCATGAAGAGCCAAAAGAATTTAGTGATGCTGAGAAAAAACGCATCCTTCGTGATTGTTTAGGAATTTTTGATCGCCTAGGCGCATCCAGAGCGTCCATCGCTTTTGAAAGAACTATTAACCATCCATTTGACTACAGAGGTTCTTTGAGTTATAATGTAAACAGAAAATTAAAAGGCCACGGAGATAAAATTGTACTTTCAAAGTCTCGACGATAAATCAGAATGCGTCGGAATCTATACTAATGGTAAATTATATTTTGATGATTTGCCGATAGGATTAACTAAAACATGGCGACACTCCGGAGCTATTTCAGATAACTCCGTTGAGTATGCTTGGATTATGTCTGGTGGCAAGAATTTGGCAGATGTTTGCCCGCCAAAATTGGCCGGCCAACTAGCCTCCAATCAAGCTAAATTTAAGGCATATCTTCAATCTTTTCGTTTGGCTAAAATTAACTTGAGAGAACTTTGTTTTTATGATTTAGTGCCGGAAGATTTCTTGTTAGACTTCTGTGATACAAAAAATTTGGTTACGCAGCACGTTTTTGAAAATTACGATATGCCTAAGAACTATCAACATTTAGCTGATGTGCATAGACTGCTCCATAAAATTAAATTTAATGACTTGAACACAAACAACAAGAATTGTCGCGAGTTGATGACCAATTCAAGAGATCGGAATCAAATACAGAGAATTTTAAATGGCCCCCAGCACATTGATTATAATTTATTTGGTACGGTTACCGGCCGCCTGACAACATTTAGTAATTCATTGCCAATATTGACAATGAAAAAGATTTATCGTAAAATCATAAAACCGCAAAATGATTGGTTCATGAGTTTAGATTATAATGGCGCTGAGTTAAGAACAGTATTGGCCCTAGGGGACGAGCCCCAGCCGGACTGGGACATTCACCAGTGGAATGCAAAAAACGTATTTGGAGGCATACTATCTCGCAACGAATCTAAGGAAAAGTTTTTTGCTTGGCTATACAATCCTGAGTCTGATGCGATTAATAGCGACTTATACAATAGAGATAAAATACTAAGCAACTATTATGTAAACGGTAAAATCCAGACACCGGCCGGCCGCAGCATAACTGTTGAAGAGCGAAAAGCGTTCAATTACCTAATCCAAAGCACCACTGCTGATTTGGTAATGGAACGAGCGATTGAGATTGATAAATTTTTAGTTGATAAAAAGTCTTTTATCTCACATATTGTGCATGATGAGATCGTCATTGACTTACACGACTCAGAACGCACTCTCGCACCCTTGATTAAGAACATTTTTGAAAACAACTCGCTTGGCCAGTTTCGCAGTAATATTAATGCGGGAAAAAATTACTATGATCTCAAGGAGTTGGTGATATGATTTCACTCGTCGGAATTGGCACTGCAGGGGAAAATATTGTCAATTGCTTTTCTGGCAACAAGGAATACAACTGTTATGTCTTGTCTGACAGTGTTGAAAGAAACACAAAAT
>MDSZ01083945.1_pt1 | contig 11194 bp, 7 predicted proteins | sample 811201 | NCBI WGS metagenome assembly MDSZ01 (sample SAMN05326647, study PRJNA326480) | marine metagenome | isolation source: seawater | place: Indian Ocean: North | collected 2010 | reverse complement strand
ACACTCGGATGCGCACTTCACGATACGGGGGTCGCTCCCCCACTTCCACAAGGCGGATATCTTCTTGCAGCACCGCTTGATCGTCCTCGTGAAAGAGCGAAACAAAATGTTCGTCGTACAACTCATCCTCCATCCGGATGCCCATCAAATCAAGAACCCCAGGGTTGCTGTACTTCACTTTGCCGTCCACCATCAGAAGCAGCCCTATGGGACTTGTCTCCACGAGCATTCGGAAACGTTCCTTGGTTTGAAGCAAATCCAATTCGGTGCGCTTGCGCTCTGTGATGTCGTAGACCATCAACACTGTTTGGTTTGTGGTCGCATCGGTAGAGCGCGTGGCCTCCAAATGAATGGTCCGTCCTTGTTGCGTAATACCCTGCAATTCCACCCGTGAGCGGGCAAATTTTCGGGCACCCAGGCGCTGCCAATCTCGCGGATTCACCAAGGACAAGATGTCTTCTCCAATTGGCAATTCTTTCCACCCAAACAGGATGGCAAATTGCTCATTGGCATCGACGATTTGGTTGCCTTCCAAAAAAGCGATGCCCTCCATCGCATGACGGGCCAAAGAGCGGAAGCGTTGTTCGCTGTCGCGAATCACTTGCTCGTAGACCATACGCTCACTGATGTCTCGAATCTGCAGGAGAATGGTGCCATCCCCCACAGGCACAGCTTTCCATTCTGCATCAAACATGGTTCCCGTTTGACGAATGGCCCGGCATCGCATTTTGGCCGGTTTGCCTTGGAGAGCGCGTTCCACCTTGGCCTCAAACAACCCCTTTTCATCCCCCTCCAACAACCACAAACCCCCTTGGGTGTGCCAAAGGTGATCCACGCCAGCACTCTGGGACGTCCAGTCGAGCATCCGCGAAGCTTGTGAATTCCAGGCCACAGGTTTGCCACCCTCCACCAAAATCATGGCTTCAGGACAAGCCTCGAGAAGCTGGAGTTGTGCTTTCGTCATGCGCTCAGTTGCCTTTCAGCTTGCCGTCACGTCGTTTGTCCACTTTCGAACCGTCCACCTTGCGCAGCTTGCCGTACCGGTAAATGTACTCGTGCAGTACCACACCTGTGTCATCGTAGAGTCTCCATTTCTTGTGTTTGGCCCCACTTTCATACTTCCCTTCCTCCTCCAGCACACCATTTTCATGCCATATCCGGTGTTTGCCGTCAGGTTGTCCCACGACGTATGCGCCCTCAAATTGACGTTTCCCGTTGCCGTAGGTGTGCGTCCAGACCCCGTCTTTCTCCCCGTACACGTAGTGGCCTTCCTCAAGGTGATCGTTCACTTGCATTCGCCATGAACCGTGGCGTAATCCCTGTTCATACGCGCCAGAGACCAATGCTGCACCTGTGGTGTCATATTCCACAAACAAGCCCACAGGCTCACCTCTTCGGTATGCTTCTTCCCGGTGAATGGACCCACCTGGATACCACCATGTCCAAGCTCCGTGAATCGCATCGGACATATACTCTCCTTGTTGTTCTTTCTCTCCTGATTCGCGGTAAAACACCCATCGACCTTCCCTCGCGTCGGCCACATATTGCCCCTCTGAACGCAACATGCCGTTGGGCCAATACTCCTTCCACGGACCGTTTCGTTTCCCCTCTTTCGTGGTGATGCCTTCGGCAACCAATACATCCGACGCAAACACCGATCCACCCACCACCACGCCTGCTTCATTGTATTGCCTTGCCACACCTTCTTTGATGCCATTGACGTACGTCACCGTCTCAGCGACAGAACCATCAGGCCTGCGTATGGTTTGGACTTCAACCACGGGATCTTCAGCCGCTTCAGGCAACACTTCCACCCCAGCTCGGTATTCCACCACCGCCGTCACACTGCCCCTTGCATCAAAATATTGGAACGTGCCGTGCTTCAATCCTTCCACATAGAAACCTGTTTCGATGACGCGGCCCGAGGTATGAAATACTTTCCATGGACCCGACTTCCTGCCTTGTTCATCCATTCGATTGAATGATTCCGAGGCCAGCAACCTGTCTTGTTTATACCACCGATAACCATGAGGTTCATTCTGTGCATTGAACAACGTGGCTTTGCCTTCACGCTTGTCCTTCTCGTAGGGAACCCGCATTTTCAAGGAACCGTCAGGACGAAACGTCATGGACTCTCCTTCCCGCTGCCCCGCGGTCCATCGAACAGAATCGGTCAACAGACCTTCCACCCAAATCGTTTGCACCCCCTCTTTTTGTCCATTCACAAACTCCGCCGTTTCTCGAAGCAACCCCTGGTTGTAGAATTTCCACAATCCTTGCGGTTGGTTGTTTTGGCGTTCACCTTCACTCAACAACATCCCCCGATCGTCGTAACTCTTCCACACCCCCACCGGCACACCATTCTCAAAGCATCCTTCACTGGCCACTGCCCCGTCCTCATGCTTGAACTGAACCCAGTCACATTCTTGCGCCCACATGCGTTGTGCACACCCTACAATGAAAATGAATTTTTTTAAAAGAGAAGATGATGTCATAGTAGGCATGTGGATGAGTTGGAAAACTCGTGAATTGCACCTCTTGCAAAAGACGATGTTCACCCCTCATTCACAAAGTTCGGCAGGAGATGTGTAATTCAAATCACTGAGGCAAAGGGAGTATGCATGGTTTTGCACACATTGTGGACCGGAGCCCTTGGGTAAAAATCAAGACTCCAATTGATGTGCAAAATCACTGTGATTTCAGGGGATAACACGTGTGAAAGTTGGCGGGAAAAGATTTGGAGTAAGAGCTCGGCGTCTGGCTTAGAGACAAACAGTTCCCTTTCCAAAAAAAGTTCTTCTTCGCTACTCACAGGTTCATGAACGTCGACTGTGGGTATTTTCGTGACATGAATGTCAGCATTGGATGCGATCACGCGGGACCCGAATTGAAGGCACGCATCGCACAACACCTCAAAGCCCAAGGCCACACCATATTGAACCGTGGTACAGACACACTTGAAAGTGTGGATTATCCAGACCACGCCCATGCTGTGGCTGAAGATGTGGCAGGGGAACATGCGGAATTGGGCATTTTAATATGCGGTTCTGCGAACGGCGTGGCCATGACTGCCAACAAACACAGCGACGTTCGCGCTTGCATCGCATGGACCCCAGAGATTGCGTCTTTGGGTCGGCAACACAACAATGCCAATGTGTTGTGCATTCCCGCGCGCTTTGTATCGGAGGAAACAGCTCTGGAGATGGTGGATGCGTTTTTCTCTTCTGAATTTGAAGGAGGACGTCATGCACGTCGCGTGGGAAAGATTGCCTGTGCCATGGCGGCAATCTTCGCCATGGTTGTCCCAGGTTGGGGACAGCGGGAGTTGACCGATCCAGGTTTTGTGAATTCTGTGAAGTTGGATGAAAAGCAATTGCGTGTGCATCTGAGCATCCTCTCAAGCGATGGTTTTGAAGGACGAGAAACGGGTGAGGTTGGCCAAAGAAAGGCGGCCAGCTATTTGGAAGCGTATTACGGTTCGCTTGGTTTTGAGCCTTGCAACAACGGATCCTTCTTTCAAATGGTGCCTTTGGTGAACACCCAAATCAAAGGGGGATCCATGATGGTAGGCAAAGACACCTTGGTTTTGGTGGAGGATTTTTTGGTGTACCCTGGTTTGGATGTGACCACATTAAAGAATCAGCCGTTGACGTTTGTGGGTCACGGCATTCGGGACAACCGTTGGAATGATTACAAAAGATTCAAGGGAGAAGGCGTGGTGATGTTCCTCGACGGAGAACCCACCGATGCGGAGGGCCAATCCAAAATCACAAAGGATGGGGCACCGTCAGAATGGGCTGAATCCCTCGGAAAGAAGCGAGAATTGGCACAATCCCTTGGGGCTCAGGCTGTGGTGGTCATCATGGAGGACGACGCGTTTGAGGTTCGGTCCAGCCGCATGAAAAAGTGGATGCTTCGCAAATCCATATCTCTGGATCGCGAAAAGGAGGGAGAGGGCACCAACCTCCCCACCCTTTTTGTCAAGCAATCAAAAGTGGATGCATGGTTGGCTAGCTCGAAGGTGAAGTCTCTGGCCAATCACGCGGCATCCGTCCACAATGGCAAACCGGCCAAAGCGGCCAAGTTGGAGGAGCGGTTTGAATTGAAAATCAACCAACTCAAATACAACTACAAAGCAGAGAATGTGCTCGCCTTTTTGGAGGGTTCAGATCCCGAAATGAAAGATGAAGTCATCGTCATCACCTCCCACTACGACCATGTGGGCATCATTGAAGGTGAAATTCACAATGGGGCAGACGACGATGGTTCCGGCACGGTGACGGTCATGGAATTGGCACGCCAATTCGTCAAGATGACTGAAGACAGAGACCTTCGACCCAAGCGAAGCGTGTTGTTCATGAATGTCGTGGGTGAGGAGAAAGGCCTGCTTGGAAGTGAGTACTATGCGGATCACCCCGTGTTTCCGTTGGAAAACACTGTGGCCAACTTGAACATTGACATGATTGGCCGGACCGACGCAGACCATGAGGACGACCCCCGTTACGTGTACCTCATTGGCGCGGACAAATTGAGTTCAGAGCTTCACGAAGTCAGCGAGTACTGCAACGAAACGTACACCAACCTCGCTTTGGATTACACCTACAACGCACCAGATGATCCCAACCGTTTTTACTACCGAAGTGATCACTACAACTTCGCCAAGAACAACATCCCCGTGATTTTTTACTTCACAGGTGTGCATGAAGATTACCACAAACCAGGGGACGACTGGGACAAAATCATGTACCCCAAAATGGCGGAAATCGGCAAGCTCGTGTTCCACACGGCATGGCACCTGGCCAACATGGACCACCGCATTGTGGTGGACAAGGTCAATGATTTTTCGAGCGACCGCTGAGTCGGCGAAGCTGAGACTCGAAGAAAACGCGTTCGACAACATAACCCTCTCCTGTGGCGGGACCGTTGAATCCGGTGTGAATCACCGGATCCGAACCGGGCGCCCAAAACACCGTTGTCGGAAACGAGTGCACGGTGTCCACAACCCCCAAACACTCGGCAGCGATGCGTTTGCTCGCCTTCCCTCCCAGCAGCACATCCCACGAAAGCTGCAATGCTTCTTGGAATTGGGCCAAGCGTGGCAAAATGTGGGCGTCGGTGTTTCGCTCAAACGCCAAACTCACAAATTGCACATCCGGATGACGCGGAGCGAGCTCTGCCAGGAGCCTGGCCTCATCCATGCAGTTGGGGCACCATGTGCCCATGACATCCACCACCAGACCAGACTTGCCCGCGGCATCGAGAGAGGACCTGTTCCAAGTGACGGTGTCGCCCAAGGCATTCACCCCTGTCAAGGCCATTTCGGCACCATTGAAGGCTTGTTGACCACTTTTCCACCCCTCCCCCTCGTCTGGCGCAAGAACACCGTCAAACGAGGTGTCATAGTGCGTCCCAGAGAGAAAGGACCCATGGACGAGTGAGTCTCCCTTGAGGGTCGCACTGAATCGAAACAAATGTGCGCCATCAAACGTATTGAATGTCAACGTGTTGTGTGTTTTTTTTCCTGCGAGATAGCGGTAGTCTCCTGTGGGCGTGGAAATGGTGGCCCACAGGGAATCTTCCCGGGTTTGCAGCAGCAGCGTTCCTTCGCTTGTGGCCCAACGCGAAGCGGTTTTGGATCCCTTTGTGGGCCGGGTGTTCAAGACAGGGGTCAGTGTGACAGGCACGCGGTAGTTTCCTGGACGAAGTGAATCCGTCCAATGACCACACCACTCCTCCCCTACCCATTGACCTTTCCAAGACCCACCAAAGACGGGAACAGCGTAAAGCTCTTCTCTAAGATGACTGAGCACAATGCGCTCTTCTCCATTTCGAATGACCCAATCGTCGGCAATACGCTCGGCCAACAATTCGGTTTCAGGCTGGGTGCCAAAATGGGCGACATAGAGGTTGTGCTCAGGATGGGATGTTGAGCACGCGACCAAGGTGATGGCCAAAAACGTACAAAGGCAGCGCGAGGCTGCCTTTGTAGGAGGGTGCGAAAATGCGAACATGGCCGCAAGGTAGTTGGGACAACTCAGAGGTCGAACTTGATGCCTTGCGCGAGCGGCAAGTCGCTTCCATAGTTGATGGTGTTCGTTTGGCGACGCATGTACGCTTTCCAAGCATCGGAACCGGACTCGCGGCCGCCACCTGTTTCTTTTTCGCCGCCAAAGGCACCACCGATTTCGGCACCAGAGGTGCCGATGTTGACGTTGGCAATGCCACAGTCAGAACCTGCGCAAGAAAGGAAGGCTTCTGCTTCGCGAACGTTGTTGGTCATGATGGCGGAAGACAGTCCTTGAACCACACCGTTTTGCATGGCAATGGCCTCGTCCAGGGCATCGTACTTCATCAAGTAGAGGATCGGTGCAAAGGTCTCGTGCTGCACGATTTCGAGGTCATTTGTGACTTCGGCAATCGCAGGCTTCACGTAGCAGCCGCTTTCGTACCCAGCACCCTCCAAACGTCCACCAGGAACCAACACGCTTCCCCCCTGCTCTACGACCGCTTCAAGGGCGCGCTCGTATTGCGCCACCGCATCGGTGTCAATGAGGGGTCCAACGTGGTTGTTTTCGTCCAATGGATCGCCGATGCGGACCTGTTTGTAGGCTTGGGTAAGCTGATCGCGGACCCTGTCGTAGATGCTGCTGTGAATGATCAAGCGGCGGGTGCTGGTGCAACGTTGGCCACAGGTTCCCACAGCACCAAAGACCGTCGCGGGAATGACCATTTTGAGGTCCGCTTCAGGCGTGATGATGATGGCGTTGTTTCCACCCAATTCAAGCAAGGAGCGGCCCAAACGGGCTGCCACAGCCTGTGCCACAATCTTGCCCATGCGAATGGAGCCGGTGGCGGAGACAAGAGGGACACGACGGTCGGCAGTCATCATTTCACCCACGGTGTAATCGCCATTGACGATGCAGCTGGTGCCAGCAGGAAGGTTGTTGGCTTCCGCCACGTCATTCCAAATGTGCTGGCACGCAATGGAACAAAGAGGAGCCTTCTCCGAGGGCTTCCAAACGCACACATCACCCGCAATCCAGGCAAGTGCGGTGTTCCAGCACCACACCGCAACAGGGAAGTTGAAGGCGCTGATGATGCCCACCACACCGAGCGGGTGGTATTGCTCATACATGCGGTGGTTGGGCCGCTCTGAGTGCATCGTCAAGCCGTAAAGCTGACGGCTCTGGCCCACCGCAAAGTCGCAGATGTCAATCATTTCCTGCACCTCGCCAAGCCCTTCTTGGTAGCTCTTGCCCATTTCGTAAGAAACGAGGGCGCCGAGGCTTTCCTTTTTGGCGCGAAGGGCTTCGCCGTATTGGCGGACGACTTCACCGCGTTGGGGGGCGGTCCACTTTCTCCACTCCACAAACGCTTCGGAGGCGGCATTCATGACCCGCTCGTAGTCGTCGGCGGTTGCCGTGCTGAGCGAGGCAATGCGCTTCCCGTCAACAGGGGAGTGGCTTTCAATGCTGGCCCCTGACCCGAAGGCGTCAGCGCCAATCATGACGCCGGGGTTGTGATCTTGGATGCCGAGGTCGGCAAGGATGTTTTGGATGTTCATGCGGCCCCAAAGGTACACGCTACCGCCCGAGGTAGACCATCAGCACACTCAAGTCGGAGGGGCTTACGCCTGAGATGCGGGAAGCCTCTCCTAGCGTGCGTGGACGACGGTCGGTGAGCTTTTGGCGTCCTTCGTAACTGAGGGAGGTGAGGCGCGTGAAGTCCAAGTCGTCAGGAATCACCAAATGGTCGAGTTTGCCCAAGCGATCGGCCATGTCCTGCTCTTTGGCAATATAGCCTTCGTATTTGACCTGAATTTCCACTTGCTCGAGGACTTCGGCAGGGTGGGGTGTGGTCAAGGCGCGGACGGTGTCAATGCCTTCATGCAACGCGTCGAGGGTGACGTGTGGACGGGACAAAATGTCTTGGGCACGCACCGCGTGTTTCAGGGGCGAGGATTTCACAGCATCCAAGACGGATTGCGCCTCGTCCGGGGTCACACTGAGTTTTTTCAACTCCTTGCGCAGGGTTCGAACCCCACTGAGTTTGGCGTCGAGCGCAGCCATGCGCGCGTCGCTGGCAAGGCCCAATTCATGGGACAGAGGGGTCAGGCGTTCGTCCGCATTGTCTTGTCGGAGCAGAATGCGGTATTCGGCCCGTGACGTGAACATGCGGTAGGGCTCTTCGGTGCCCTTGGTGACCAAATCGTCAATCAACACTCCGATGTACGCTTGGCTGCGGCTGAATGTGATGGGCTCTTTGTTCCACGTGGAACGCGCGGCGTTGATGCCTGCCATCAAACCCTGGCACGCAGCCTCTTCGTAGCCTGTGGTGCCGTTGATTTGTCCTGCGAAGTAGAGTCTGTCAACGAGCCGGGTCTCCAGGCTGTGCTGAAGTTGAGTGGGGGGGAAGTAGTCGTATTCGACGGCGTATCCTGGGCGGAACATCTTGGCGTGCTCAAAGCCGGGGATTTTCCGCATGGCCCGAAGCTGAACATCCTCCGGAAGGCTTGTGCTGAAGCCGTTGACGTAGATCTCGCAAGTGTTCCAACCTTCGGGCTCAACGAACACTTGGTGGCGGTCTTTGTCGGCGAACCTGTCAATCTTGTCTTCAATGCTCGGACAGTAACGTGGACCCAAACCCCGAAGGCGCCCATTGAACATCGGGGATCGGTCAAACCCTTCCCGAAGCAAATCATGCACCTCTGTGGACGTGTGGGTGATGTGACAAGGAATTTGCTGGGTGATGGGGTGGTGGGGGAGGTAGCTGAAGCGCCCGGGGTTGTCGTCTCCAGGCTGCTCGACCATTTTGGCGTAATCCAACGATCGACCATCCACACGAGGTGGGGTGCCGGTTTTCATGCGCCCGCTTTCGAAGCCGAGTTCCACAAGCTGCTCTGTGATGCCCATGGAGGCACGCTCGCCTGCGCGGCCTCCGCCAAACTGTTTCTCACCGATGTGCATCAACCCATTGAGGAAGGTGCCGTTGGTGAGGACCACAGATTGGGCGCGGATCTCCATGCCCAACCCTGTTTTGACCCCGACGCAGCGACCTTGCTCGACAAGGATCCCCACCACGCTGTCTTGCCAAAAATCCAAGTTGGGGGTGCCCTCGAGCATCTCTCTCCAGGCTTGGGCAAACAAGTTGCGGTCGTTTTGCGTTCTGGGGCTCCACATGGCTGGTCCCTTGGACTTGTTGAGCATGCGGAATTGGATGGCGCTTCGGTCGGAAACGAGTCCGGAATAGCCGCCGAGGGCGTCCACCTCACGCACGATTTGGCCTTTGGCGATACCCCCCATGGCGGGGTTGCAAGACATCTGTCCTATGACCCCCATGTTCATGGTGATGAGCAGGGTGGAGGCTCCAAGGTTCGCGGCAGCTGCGGCGGCTTCGTTGCCGGCGTGGCCTGCACCCACGACGATGACATCGTACGTCTGAATCATGAAGGCAAAGGTCGTGAGGATGTTCGTTAGCGGCGATGTTCCACGTGGAACATGGCCAAAGCATGGTCCTCGGCCGCGCGCATGGCTTGGGCGTCGGCTTTGGATTTGTCCTTGAGCCCCACCAAATGCAAGACTCCGTGAACCATCACGCGCCGAAGCTCCTCCTGAAACACAACACCTTGATTTTCAGCGTTTTCATAAACCCTTTCGAAGGAGATCAAGAGGTCTCCGGCAAGGGTGTCGCCTTCGGATTGGTCGAAGGTGATGATGTCGGTGTAGGTGTTGTGGTCGAGGTACTTGCGGTTGTACCCAAGGAGCTCTTCATCTGAGCAGGCGACCACGCTGAGGTCTCCCAAAGATTTGCCGTGATACTCGGCCACGGAGCGAAGCCAGGACTTGACGGCACGACGGCCTTCCACGTTGCATGGGACGTCCCCGTCCACAAAGACAATCATCGGCTCAGGCGAGGACGTTGGAGAAGGTGAGTTCGACAATGCGGCCGTCGTCTTCGAACGCGCATTCGTCGGCGAGGTGACGCATCAAAAACACTCCGCGGCCGTGGGGCTTCTCGATGTTTTCGGGTGCTGTCGGGTCGGGCAGGTTGTCGTAGTCGAAACCAGGGCCCTCGTCGGAGATGCGGAAGACGAGGTTCTTCTCGTCAATGGCGCAAGACACGGACACGGACTTCTCGGGATCGAGCTTGTTGCCGTGCACAATGGCGTTGTTCACGCCCTCGGTCATGGCAATCAAGACATTCCCGTAATGCTCGGGAATGATGCTGTGGTCTTCACTGATTTGGTCAATGAGTCGTTCCACCACCGCGATGTTCTCGGGCTTGGAGTCGAATCGCAATTCAGGCGTCGTCGTCGTCATGGCGTCAATTCAGGGCTTCCGGGTTCGAGGTCCAAAGTATTGAAATAATCGTTGACGCGGTCGCGGTAATACGGAAGTAGTTCAGCAGGGACTGTGCGTAACAATTCGAGTTCGTTCATTTTTTGGCGGAGGTATTCCGACGCTTGAGGTGGGGTCGTTTTCAGCGCGTCGTCGCCGGTTTGGGAGGTGCGCTCCTCTTTTTCGCCCCGGATGCGCTCTGCGTTTTCAGCCTCGAGCAGCCGTGTGATGAGGTCTTGTTGACGCTGGAGCGTGGCTTGATCGATTTGCCGGTTGACGAGGTCGCGCTCGATCTCCTCCATCTCTTTGGCGATGTCGCCCATCTGGTTGCCCTTTCCGGACCCGTCCTCGTTCAACTGCTTGGCTTTCTCTTGGGCCATTTTTCGCAGGGCGGCTTGTTGGGCCGCCATTTGGGCGAGGTCCTTCGACATGCCGCCGGGCTTCTGCTTGCCAACCTCTCCCTTGTTGGCACCCTTGCCCATTTGCTCCTTCATCTGTTCCAGCTTCTTGCCCAAGGCTTGCTGCATTTTCTTCATGTCTCCGGCCTTGGGGGAGGGGGAGGGGTTGCCTGACCCGCCCGGCTTTTCGCAGTTGCCAGAGCCGGGTTGCTTTTGGGCTTCCTTCTGCTGCATCTGCTGCAACGCCTCGTCCAAGAGCAGGGCGAGGTTGTTGAAGGACGTCATTACGTATTGTTGGTTCATGGCGATGTCCGCCGTCTGACGTTCCCCAAACCCATCGAGTGCCTTGCCCATGTGGCGGTTCACCAATCCGATTTCTCGGTTGACTGCGGCCGCCAACTGTGGGATGCGCATGCTCAACTCGAACAAACTGTCCTCCACCATCACGGCGTCGTCTTT
>MDSZ01217756.1_pt1 | contig 11195 bp, 7 predicted proteins | sample 811201 | NCBI WGS metagenome assembly MDSZ01 (sample SAMN05326647, study PRJNA326480) | marine metagenome | isolation source: seawater | place: Indian Ocean: North | collected 2010 | reverse complement strand
CTAATCTTCTCCCAATTCTTATTACTTATGAACACTTATTCTCCTGAACTTTATAACATAATCCTCAAAGAATATGAGGAATCTGGTTATAAACTATTTTATGACATGTTTGGGGTCTTAGATAACACTGAACCCTATAAAGTTGTAAGAGGTGACTAACACTTAAGACAGTTAAATTACAAGAGGGTTATTAACACCCTCTTTTTTAATATTCTCTTATATTCTTAACACTTATGGGCAGTTATTTGCCGTTTTATGTTGTTACCGTTGATGCCCGTTGCGTTTATAAAAAAACGAAAGTCCCTAACCTACAACGAACCCAGAAAGCGAGTGTTATAAAAATTCCGAGGATATATAAAAACCCCCAATACCCCAATTGCCATATAAAAAAATTCCCAGTATAAAAAATTGTTAAAAACCCCTTTGCAATATATACTTTTGAATGATATAATAGAAATGTTATGAGATTAGAACTAGATGAGTACGAAAAGGATACTCTGTTAGAAACAATTAATTTCAGAATAGAAGAAGATGAGCACCTATTAGTCAATGCTTCATTAAAGTCTGATCTCAAAGATCTATTAGAGAAGATTCAAGAAGATGAATACGTATAATATCTCTGTGAACGACGTGCTAGTGTTAAAGAACGTTCCAGAGAGTAATTTAGAAATAAGAAAAGAACAAGTTGCTGACATACTCTTCATGAAAAGCAGACAACCGAACCTTAAAGAGATAGAAGAGAGCATCAGTGTCTCTCTAAATACGTAGACCATTGCAATTATTGAATTGAAGTGGTATAATAACAGTATAATGACATGAGGTTATGGCTAAAGGATTTACAGTAAAGACTGCTGCACCAAAAAAGGCAAAGAAACCAGAGTTTGATCTTGGTGCTGCAAAAGAAATGATTAGAGGTAAAACAATTGTATTCTGTTTACCAGGAAGAGGAGTTTCTTATATCTTCTTAAAAGCATTTGTACAATTATGCTTTGATCTTGTTCAGAGTGGGGCAGCGATACAGATAAGTCAAGACTATTCTTCAATGGTAAACTTTGCAAGATGTAAGTGTCTTGGTGCAAACGTCTTACGTGGTCCTGATCAAATACCGTGGGATGGAAAACTTAAGTATGACTACCAATTATGGATCGATTCTGATATCGTCTTTGATACAGAGAAGTTTTATAAACTTGTAGCAATGGATAAAGACATTGCAGCAGGGTGGTACTGTACAGAGGATGGTAAGACTACATCAGTAGCACATTGGTTAGAGGAAGATGATTTCAGAACCAATGGTGGTGTGATGAATCATGAGACTTTAGAGACGATGAGCAAGCGTCGCCAACCTTTCACAGTTGACTATACTGGTTTTGGATGGTTATTGATTAAGAAGGGCGTATTTGAGCACGAAGGTCTTAAGTATCCTTGGTTTGCACCGAAGATGCAAGTATTTGAGTCTGGTGAAGTACAAGACATGTGTGGCGAGGATGTCTCATTCTGTCTAGATGCCATTGAAGCAGGTTTTGAGATCTGGTGTGACCCTACGATACGAGTAGGACATGAAAAGACTCGGATTATCTAAGAGTTCTTATGAAAAAAATCGCCGTAAAATCGGCCGCCGTAAACATTCAAAGGAGATTCTAAATTATGGGAATGAGATCGTTAACAAACAACGAACAATACGAAGCAACCCCTAAAAAAACACGACAAGGAAACGGAAAACATACAAAGTATGCTCCAACCAGTCGAAATAAAGCAAAAAAACGCTATCGAGGTCAAGGAAGAACCTAGAAAAGCATAAAACCCCCAATTTTAGGGGGTTTTTTAATGAAATAAATAGTTTTTAACTATAATGGAGTAACCACTGGTTATGGAAGAGACTAGAACAAGTAATACTGACCAAAAAAGGAGAATTCTCCAAGAAGTTGCTCATGATGACTCACCAATATACGAGGGAGAATGTGAAAAAGAAGAAAAACCATTATAGATATACTATAAGTGTATCATAGTTGAATGGCTATTACAATTTCTCGTGCATTTAAGGATATTAGTCTGTCTTTTAAAAAGCATCCAGTGACTAATGATGTAATTGCACTTAAAAACGAAGATGCTATCAAAAAATCTGTCATTAATTTGTGCAGAACTCGTTTGAATGAGAGATTTTTTAATGATTTATTAGGTACATCAATTGAAGATTCATTATTTGAATTGGCTGATGGTGAAATTGGATCTTCAATTGAAGAAGAGATTAAAACATTACTGAATAACTTTGAACCAAGAATAGCATTGACAAATGTTTTTGTTGATGATCAATTGGATAATAATGCTTTATACGTTACTATTAAATATGATATTGTAGGTTTACCTATTCCACCACAAAATATAGAGTTTCTATTACAACCTAGCAGAGTATAATGTCACTTAATCAGTTTACCAATTTAGATTTTACCACTTTACGTGCTCAAATCAAGGATTATTTGAGATCTAACTCGAATTTTACTGATTTTGACTTCGAAGGGTCTAATTTTTCCATATTAATCGATACTTTAGCATATAATTCTTACATTACTGCTTATAATACCAACATGGCAGTCAATGAATCGTTCATTGATAGTGCTACTTTAAGAGAAAATGTAGTTTCATTAGCAAGAAATATAGGTTATGTACCAAGATCGAAGAAATCATCAATTGCAAACGTCAATTTCAACGTAGATGTTGCTTCTATAGGAGCAAATACTATAAAACTTCATAAAGGAGTTGTTGCAGTAGGTAATGTACAGAACGGATCATACATTTTTTCAATTCCAGAAGATGTTACTGTGAATGCTGACACTTCAAATATCGCAACTTTTGATAATTTGAGGATTTATGAAGGAAATTTACTTACAAAAACCTTCACAGTTGATGCATCTCAACCAAATCAGAAATATATTCTTCCAAATTCCAATATTGACACCTCTACAATTAGAGTAACAGTAAGAAATACAAATGGTATTGAAGAAGAGTACACAAAATACGATAATATCTTCCAAGCAGACTCAACTTCTAGGTTATTCTTGGTTCAAGAGATAGAAGATGAGAAATATCAGATACTTTTTGGAGATAATACTCTTGGTAAGAAAGCAGGAGCAACAAAAGACTCTCCAAGTGGTGATGGAAGTGAAATAACTATCACATATATTGTGACAAATGGAGAATCTGGTGACGGTGCATCAAACTTTACATTTTCAGGTAGATTAACTTATATTTTGGGTAGTGCTGATACTCCTATTACAGAAGGTATATCCCCTGTAACGACTGTACAAGGGTCTCAAAACGGTGCAGAGATTGAATCTATAGATTCCATCAAATATCTTGCTCCAAGGGTCTATGCGTCTCAGCAGAGAGCAGTGACATCAAATGATTACATTAGTTTGATACCAACATTATTTGCAAATGTTGATTCTGTAACTGCATATGGTGGTGAAGAACTAAGTCCACCAGAATATGGTAAAGTTTATATTACAATTAAACCAAAAAATGGTGAATTTCTATCTGATGTAACAAAAGCAGAAATTAAATCAGGACTTAAACAATATACTGTTGCTGGAATCAAGCAAGAATTTGTAGATTTGAAGTATTTGTATGTTGAATATGACTCAACAGTATCATATAATCCAGGACATACTGATAATGCTGAAGGATTAGCATCAAATATAAAGAAAGCAATACAAATGTACTCAAAATCAAGTGATATTAACTCATTTGGTGGAAGATTAAAGTACAGTAAATTGTTGAATATTATTGATAAAGTTAGTAATTCTGTAACATCTAATATCACTGTTCTCAAAATGAGACGTGATTTAGTTCCTGTTTATAATGCATTTGCTAACTATGAGTTATGTTATGGTAATCAATTCCATGCTGATACTGAAGGATTCAATATAAGATCATCTTCATTTAAAATTGATGGTGTAATAGGTGATGTTTATCTTACAGATATGCCAAATGATGATACTGGAACACTTGGGACAATAAGATTTTTCACTATAGTTGACAGTAAACCCAATTATATTAATTTAAATGCTGGTACAGTAGACTATGTGAAGGGTGAAATTATACTATATCCTGTATCCATCTCCTCTAGTGGGTTGTTAAATAGAATTGAAATTGAGGTAATACCAGAATCTAATGATATTGTCGCAAAACAAAACCTTTATATTGTGCTAGATACTACAGCAAATAGCAAGTTGACATTATTAGAAGATGTCCTCACTTCTGGTTCTAATAGGTCTGGAGTGGGTTATGTACCACCATCAAGTTTCGTAAGCACTAAACAGTATACAAGATAGAACATGCCAGATAATAAAGTAAAAATTTCAAATATTCTGAATAGTTTGATACCTGATTTTATTGGTCAGGAAAATCCTTTATTTAAAGAATTTCTAGAACAGTATTATATTTCAGAAGAACGTGATTACGGAACAACAAATCTTGCTGATAATTTAGCAGAATATAAGAAAATATCATACTTATCTGAAATTGAAACTGTAAGAGCACAAACAATACCAGCACCTGGCACAAGTGTACCTCCACAAGTTGTAGTAGTAGCACCTTATCTGACTTTACCTGATGAAAGTATTGTCCCATATACTGTATTTGCTTTTGATGAAGTAATATACACCAATCATACCAAAGGATTTCCAGATTCTTATGGTCTTTTAAAAATTGATAATGAAATAATTACATATACTGGTAAAACTGCTAATTCATTTACTGGATGTAAACGTGGATTTAGTGGTGTTAGTGCAATTGAACAAGAAGGAAATCCAGAATTTCTAACTTTTAGTGATACTCAAGCAGAAGAACATGCTGGTGGTAGTGTAATATTAAACCTCAATTTTGTATTTTTAGGACAGTTTTATAATAAATTTAAGGATCAATTCCTTCCAGGAGTAGAAAAAAGAGCATTTGCACCAGGACTTTCTGTTGAAAATATACTAACAAGAGCAAAAGATTTTTATACATCAAAAGGAACAGACACTTCACTTGATATTCTATTCAAGGTTCTTTTCGGTAAAAAAGTTACAATTGTAAAACCATTCGATAACACCATTGCTTCTTCTGATGCAGAATGGATGAATGCTTATGAGATGATTGTACAGAGAATTAGTGGAGATCCAAAAAACACTAAATTTTCTACAGTATATCAAGGTGATACGGTAGAAGGTAGTACTGCTAGAGGTGCTATTGCAAACGTAGAAGAAATATTTTTAGGTAATGAAACATACTATAAAATTTATATTTCAAAGGAAACATTAGTAGATACTTTTAATATTAGTAATAAAACACAAGTATTAGAAGATTCCACTGAAACAGTAGTTACAGTTGACTCTACTGTTGGATTTGATGCTGCAGGATGTTTTTATTATCGAGATTCTGTTGGAACATATAATAAGGTTGAATATACATCAAAATCATATAATCAATTTTATGGATGCATTGGTTTAACAGAAACATTAAAAGAAGGTGATTCTATCATAACTGATAATTTTATTTTTAGTTATGAGGATAATGATCCAACAAGAGTTTGCCAGATGAGAGTAGTTGGATCAATATCTGGTATAGATGATACTTATGAGTCTACAAAATTTTATAAAGTTGGGGATGAAATAGGAGTAAAATATCTTGGTCAAAAAACTTCAGAAACTGATAGTAGATTTAATTCTTGGAGATATAATAATGTTTCTTATACTGATATACATGTCAATGTAGGTATTGACACTGTTAATAAATCAATTACTACCAAAGATAGACATTATTTAAAGAAAACTGATAAAGTAAACATACTCCATAAACAAACAAGAGCACCTATAGATGGCAATGTTAATGTAACAGAAGTCATTAATGATTATAAGTTTTCATATAATGGTAGCGGAACTGAAGGAACAACAGGTTCTGGACAATTAGCTGAACTTCCCATACAAGATGCAGAATATGAAGTTAGAAAAAAACTAAATTTTGTTTCTAATGGTTTGGATACTGATGTTGATAATGTATTAACTGATATACAAAATAGTTTTGTTGATGGAGAAGGTAATACTTATGTTGCTTTTTCTGGATATCCATCAGGAATAACAAGTACAACTAATAGATCAAAAACATTTACTTCTGCTGGTCTTGGTAGTGATAGAACTGGTATAGCAATTACTAATCATAATTTTTTAAATGGTGAGAAGGTATATTTACAACCAGGATTAGCAGGAGTAGGTACAGATATCAGTGGAATTAGGTTGGGCAGTATAGATCCACTTACTGGTGCTCTTAATGCTACAAGTGTAATTGGTATAGAAACTGGAATATATTATGTTAATGTTGTTGATAATAATACAATTAAATTGGCATTGAGTAGACAAAATATCTTTATGAAAGATACATTATGGGATAACGCAAATGGATTGTATCCAGTTTGGGATGGACAAACACATGATCAAAATATAATTACACCATACACTTTATGGGAAGGAGGATCACTAAAAAATCAAAATAATTTTAAGAGAATTGTTAAAAAACCACAATTTGCAAGAAAACACAAAAAGCATCAAGATCCTATTGGAGTTACTGTAACAGGAATCGATTTAAATACCGCAATTTCTAATGATTCCATTTTTTATGGACAAATTGATCAAATTAACATTTCAAATTCTGGTAAAGATTATGACGTTATAAATCCACCAAGTGTTGCTATTGGAGACACTTCAGGATCATCTGCAGATGCTTTGATTCAGTTAAATGATGGTTATGTATCGGAAATTGTTTTAACTACTCCTGGGTTCGATTATGCCGAAATACCAGCAGTAACTATTTCTGGTGGTAATGGAACTGGAGCAGAAGCCAGAGCAAAAATGAAAGAATACGTTCATAACGTTTCATTTAGTGATAATTCTGTTTTTATAGATGTAGCAGATCCTAATTTTGGTAAGTTTATATTAGGTGCAGAGCATAAGTTTTTAGATGGTGAAGAAGTAATTTACACTAATGATGGAACTCCTGTTGGTGTTGGTAGTACTAATGTTGGACTTTCAACTAATTTTCTTGTAAATGGTGGAACATATTATGTTACAAATGGATCTGTAGGAGCTGGAGTTTCATTCTCCCTTGCTTCTACAAGAGAAAGAGCACTTGCTGGAGTTAGTACTATTAACTTCACATCCGATGGATCGGGAACACATAGATTTACTGCAACAAGAAAAAGAAAGGTAATTGATGAAATTATTGTAACATCACCTGGAATTGATTATTCGAGTAATACAGTTGAAGTGAATGCAGTACCATTTCCACCAACAACTAGATCGGGAATATTGACAACATTTGTTGGTATTAATACTCATGATAATTACATATATGCAAGAAATCATAATTTTGCAGATGGAGAAATTATAGAGTATACTAGAACTGGTATTGTTCCCACTACTTCTACTACAAATATTACTGGTTTATCAACAGCAATACAATACAAAGTAAAGGTTATTGATCATGATAGATTTAAGTTAGCAAAAGCAGGAAAGAAACTTGGTAGAACAAACTTAATAGTTAATAGTGAAAATTTACAACCAGAAGGAATAACTCCAAATGTTCCTTATGGTTGGTCTAGACAGAGTGCCAATACAACTATAACTTCCAATGTTTCTGGTATAACTGCTCCAGATGGTACTAATACAGCAACAAGATATAATATAGATGCATTAAGTGGAAGAAGATTAGAACATTCTGGTATGATTGTTGAGGCTGGGAAATCATATACATTCTCATGGTGGATGAAACGGATTAATGCTAATGCTGGTTGGAGTTTCCAAGCCTTTAGGAGTGATGCAGCTGCTTTATTACCGTCTTTCGTTCATAAGTATAGAAAACTTGAAGTAGATGGTATATTTCATTCTGAAAATTCAAATGTTGCTGCTGGATCTAGCACAGGAAGATGGTATGTACCTACCGATAATAATTGGCACAAAGTTTCTTGGACATTCATTCCATCAATAACTGATACTGTTCATATTGGTGGTTATGACAATTCTGGAACTACTGGAAATATGTGGTATTTCTGGGGTGCTCAATTTGAAGAGTCAACCACTTCAACTGATTATATTAAAACTTCTGGACTTGTAAAAACAGTCGATGTTCAATCTCAAGTTTTAGATTATGATAATGAAATATATGTTGATCTTGAGGATGTTGGTATTGGTACTCATATATTCAAATATCCAGATATTAAAGTAGATATTGAAGGTGTTCCTTATGGTTCGATATCAATAGCAACTAAACCTTCATATTATAAAGCATCTGCATATGCTATGGTGAAAGGAAAAGTAGATAATGTTTTCATTAAGTCTGGTGGAGTTGGATATGGTTCAAGTGAGATAATTAATCACAATAGGGAACCAAATATTAGTTTACAAACTGGTGAGCAAGCAGTTGTTGGTATTACAATTGATAATAATGGTAGTATTGTTAGTGCTTATGTTATTGAAGGTGGTAAAGATTATTCAACTCCACCTATAATAGAGGTCGTAAGTAGTGGAATAGGAACTCAACAAGGAAAATTTGCAAAATTAAAACCAAATATTGCTGATGGTAAAATTGTATCTGTAGATGTTTTGGATCCTGGAAATAGTTATTCACCAGAAACTACAACTGTACTAATACATCCAGCTGGATCTCTTGCAAACTTTAGTTCAGAAGTCCATAAGTGGACAATAAATGATGTTATGAGATATGATCATATTTTATCTAATCCACTTTATAAAGACACTGTTCAATTACAATCAAATTTAAAATCAAAAGGAAATAAATTAACTACATTTTATGTACCAAAAGATCTTAGAGATATTCTTGGTGATAATTTAGATTCTAGTGGAGATGAATTAGCAGAAGAAGATCTTAAACATTCTCCAATAATTGGTTGGGCTTATGATGGAAATCCAATTTATGGACCATATGGAAATACTAATGGTGTTGCTGACGCTAATGGTAATTTTGGAAATGTTAAAAAACTTATTTCAAGTTACAATTTAAATGTAAATGGCGATGATAATTTAAGACCAACGATTACAAAGTACCCTAATGGGTATTTTGTAGATGATTATCAATATGAACCTGGATCTGGAGATTTGGATGAATATAACGGTAGATATTTGGTAAATGATGATTTTCCAAATGGATCTTATGCTTATTTCTCATCTATAGAACAATCCTCAAGTAATCCATCTTTCCCATATGTTACTCTACAACACTATAATGAAACCGATGAATTTAATTATGATTTGTTTATAGAACAATCAGATAAGTATATCAATAGTGGAGAATATAAAAGAAATGTAACTCATTTGGGGTTAGATGATAGACATAGGAACTATCCAGCATTATCAGATCCATTAATGTCAGATGTTTCCTTAATTATTGATTCTACAACTGTTGGTGGTATCACTACAGTTGCTGTAGATGATACTGGTAATTTTTATAGTCCAGGAGATGTAGTTACATTCTCAAAACCAGAATATGTTAGTGGAAGTATTAAAGAAGTTTATGGAAAAAATGTAGTTGGAATTGCAACTGCTGTCATTGAAGCAAATGATTTAGTTTTTGGTGTCACTGGAAGTAAGGTAACTGCATATAGTGAAACTCCTATTGATTATGTTAATGGTGATTTTGTTGAAATTTCTGGAATATCTTCAGCATCATATATTGAATTAGAAGGAGTTAAAACTGTAGGAGTATCAACAGTAAATACTAGAGTTAGAGCAGCAATTGGTAATACTGGTGCAACTGGAATTGCTACATTTATTTCGTTTATAGGTTCAGTAGATGATAATAAGTTTAACGTTGATGATGTTGTTAAAATTGGAAATGAAAAACTATTAATTCTCAATAAAGATAGTCTTAATGATAGATATAGAGTTTCTAGAATGCATGATAATACTTCAGCATCTGCAAGTGGAATTGCTACTGGTGCTGTTGTTACTAAATTACCTAGAGCATTTACTTTTAATATATCTAATAATTTGAATAATAAGAATGTAGATTCTCCCAAGAAAGTTAATTTTGATTTTTCAACTGCAGTAGGAATTGGTAGTACACAAACATCTGTAATTGTTGGATATGCTGGAACTATTCCAATATATAAAACTATTCCAGCAAGAGCAATTTATGTTCCAAATCATCCATTTGAAAATGGTGATCAACTTAAATATGTTTCTGTTGGAAGTACTATAAAATATTCAATTAATGATACTTTATCTCCACAATTAGATTTGGCTGGAATTAGCACAATGTTCTGTGTTAAATTAAGTAGTGAATTTATTGGAATATCTACACAAAAAATAGGAGTATCAACAGAAGTTGGTTTTAGTTCAAGTAGAGTTTACTTTACTTCTCAAACTGAAGGAAGTGATCATAGACTTGAGAAAGTTACCAATAATTTAACTGGAAATTCTAAGAGAACTCGTGCAAATGTAACATTAGATACTATACATGGATTATCTATAGGTGACGATGTTACATTAGTTGTAGATTCAAACTTAATTGAAGATAAACAATTCTTATTTGATGAATTTAATAGAAAAATAACAACTAAATCTATACAGTTTACTGCTGATGATGCTAATGTTGTTGGGTTAGGAACAACATCATCCATTATCACTATTAGGGATCATGAATTAGAAACTGGTGATATTCTTGCATATTCTCATGGAAATGCTGATAAGGAAAATGGTTTACGTCCATTAATTAAGGGAGATTTAGTTCATGTAATAAAAATTTCAAAAGATACATTTAAACTTGCACGTAGTGCTTACGATGCAACCAAATTCCCATATGAAAATATTGTTTTCTGGAATACAGATAATATTTCAGTTTCATTAGCTAAAATAAATCCGTCTATTAATATAACTAAAAGTTCTATTATGAGATTTGATGTTTCATCTGCTACTATGGCAGATTATGACATTAATTTCTACTATGATAAAGAATTTGAAGCAAGATTCATAACAGATGGAATTCAAAAAATTGGTTCTGGTTCTTCTGTTACTAGTATAGAAATAAGAACTGATGATACTTTCCCTGAAGAATTTTATTATAGAGTTGAAGGTAGAAATAATAATTTTGTAAAAACTTATCCAGATTCTACTAATACTGATGTACCAAATTATTCTAAAATATCTCTT
>MDSZ01239814.1_pt1 | contig 11196 bp, 9 predicted proteins | sample 811201 | NCBI WGS metagenome assembly MDSZ01 (sample SAMN05326647, study PRJNA326480) | marine metagenome | isolation source: seawater | place: Indian Ocean: North | collected 2010 | reverse complement strand
CTCTGTCTTTGTCCTCCTGAAATTTGTACACCTTTTTCATCAACGGCTGTATTTATTCCGTCCTCTAATTCATTCACAAAATCTAAAATCTTTGCATCTTCCAAAGATTTTTTTACAAGTTTCTCGTCAATATTTTTAGCTTCAGCTCCAAAAGCTACATTTTCTTTAATTGATCCATCTAAGAGAAAAACTGATTGAGAAACATATCCAATTTTTAATTGCCAGCCGTTTAGATTCTCTTTTATATCAACGCCATCAACAAGTACTTTCCCTTTAGCAGGGGATATAAGACCTGTAATTAAATCTATCATTGTTGATTTTCCCGAACCACTTTTACCAATAATGCCAATACAACTATTTTTTTTTATTATTGTAGAAAAATTATTAAATATATCTTTTCTTCCTTCATAAGAAAAATCAACATTAGAAATGTTTATTTCTTTTTTGAAAACAAAATATTTTTTTTTAATAATCTCATTGTTTCTTTTGGCTTTAATATTTTTAAATTCATTTTGTAATATGTCTATGGTAGCTGTATGTCCTTTGATTTGCTGAAAAATACTTAAAATTTTCATTGTGCTTGGAATAATACGAAGCCCAGTAATTACATACAAACTTAGTATTGGAATCAAAGATTTAATGCTTGAATTATAATTAGTATAAAAAAGTAAACCGATTAATAAAATAAAAATAAATATAAACTCAAAAACTACTCTTGGTGATTCAATTATCCATTGTTGTTTATAAGCAGACTTTATAAATTTATCTGTAAATTTTTCATATAAATTTAAAAAGAAATTTTCGGAAGATTTTAATTTTATGTCTTTTATTCCAGAAAAGGCTTCATTTAAAACTTTCATTTGTTTTCCTGTTGCTTCCACTCTTTCAACTCCTAAGCTGTATATTGAATTTTTTGTTGCTGCATAATAAATTAATAGAAGAATAGTTAGTGAAGAAGTAAATATAAGGGTTGTAATTGGTTGAATATAAAGAACCAAGAGAAATAAAAAAATTACTATCATACTTTCAACTATTAATTTAAGTATAATTGAAATCAGATATCCAAAATTTTTACATTCTAACAGAGTGTTTCTTGTCAATTCTGAGGAATTTTTTTTATAATGAAAATGTATAGAATTAGTCATGTAATTTCCCAATAAATCACAACTTAAAGATTTAAAAATATTTTGGGAAAATTTTAATTGCCAGTAATTAAAAAAAAGTAAATAAATTGTTTTAAAAAAATACAAAAAAATTATAATTAAAATTAAATATTTTATAAAAGAAACATTTTCTTCAAAATTAAAAATTTTTTTAAAACCAAGACCAAAAATATTTTCTGACAAATCCCCATTGATTATTAATTCAATTAAAGGGAATATCATCCCAATACTTAAAGTTTCTAAAAAAGTAGCTATTGTTAAAAAAATAATAAAAATAAAAGCTTTTTTTTTGTAATCTTTAGGTAAAAATTGCAGGATTTTTTTTGCTATGAACATTTATTTAATTGCTTTTTTTATTATTTTAAAAAGTTTTTTATTTCCGGGATTAAATAATAATAAAAATTGATTGTTTTTAACTTTTCTTATCCATTCTTTGTTGGACATTTTATAAACTGTAGAAAGTTTTTTAAAAAAATCATTTTTTTCAGAATTTACCAACCAAAAAGAATTTGTTTTAAATTCCTGGTACGGTTTCATAGGATAAGATAAAACTTTATTACCACGGGATAAAGATTCTAATCCTAAAGTCGAGTCTATAAACACAGTTAACTCTGAACTATCTAGTAAATTGTATTTTGTTTTATATTCATTTCCTAAAAGGTCATTTGGATTTTTTCCCGATATAATACTAAAATTCTTTCCTATTTTAAAATGTGAAATATAATCTTTTTTTGTCACTGTAGGTTTTGTTGCTACAAAAAGATTTATCTTATTTTTTGTGCAATACAATTCTAAATATTTTAAGATTTTTTCTTCTCTTTTAACGATCTGTATATTGGTTGTTTTAAATTCAGGCTTAAATTGAGAAATAAAAAATATTTTGTTAGAATTTTTTTTCTTTATTTTTTTAAAATAATTATTTTTTAATGAGCCAACAATTACTTTTTTAGAATTAATATATCTTGAATATAAACTAGAATAACTATCTGCAAAAATGCAGGAAAAAGATGACGAATATTTATTTTTTTTATCAAAATTTACGAAATTTTTATTAGTTCTAAAGCCAATTTGTACTGCAATTGTTAAAATTTTTTTTGATTTTAGATAGTTTCTTAATAGATAAAAAGTTGGATGCGTGTCAGAAAATGTAAGTAACACCTTTGGAGAAACATAGTCTATATAAGTCAAGATATAATTTGTAGAAAAATTTCTTAATCCATGTTTAAAAAAAACTTTATAAATAATAAAAATATTTAAACTTTCCAATCTTAAATATAAAACCTCAACCTTATTCTTAAAAACTTTTTTCATATAGTCATCAAAAATATAATCGAAAAGAAGTATTTCTTTTTTTGAGGGTTTCTTAAAAACTAATTTTATAGAAAAAAAATGTTTGAAGTAAATTAAAAAATATCTAATTCTTTGCATATTTAATTTTTAATTTCTTTAGAATTTTTTTACTTAATGGTGAGAATCTGCTTATTGTCATTGGAGACTTTTTGTTTATTAATTTTTCAAAGTATAATGGTTCTAGGCCATATCCGGGTCTGATTCTTTTGATATTTTTTTTGGTAAATTTTTCTCCTTTTTTTATATCCTTTATGGCGAATATTGATCTTCTAAAGATCTTACTTTTATTTTCGGAAGAATTTCTGTAAAAAAAATTCTTTCCTAAAAATTTATATATTTCATTCATTTGTATTTTAAATTTCTTTATCTCATCTCCTTTGATTGAGAATTTAATATCAAGACCTTTTTTTTGATTTTTCAGAGCAATATGTTTTTCTATGACTTCTGCTCCAGCTGCTATAGCTGCTAATCCAATCTTATTATTTCTAGAATGGTCAGAAAAACCTACCGTACAATTAAATTCTTTTTTTAAAATTTTAATATTATTCAAATTAAATTCTTCATCTTTTGCTGGATAACTACTAACACAGTAAAGCAAAGTAATATCTCGGGCCCCATATTTTTTTGCAATAGAGAATGTTTTTCTTATCTCATTTAAATTGGCCATTCCTGTTGAAATAATAATTGGTTTTTTTGTAGAGGCTATTTTTTTTATCAAAGGAATATCTGTCATTTCAAATGAGGCTACTTTATACATTGGACATTTAAGTTTTTCTAAAAAATCAACTGCGGTCTCATCAAAAGGTGTGCTGAAAATTTTAATTCCTATTTCTCTGCTGTAATCGAATAAGTATTTGTGCCATTTTAATGGCGTATGTGCTTCATCGTATAATTTCCAAAGATTATATCCTTTCCAAAGACCTTTTTTGATTTTAAAATATTTTTTGTTAGAGTTCACAGTCATGGTATCTGCTGAATAAGTTTGGATTTTAACTGCGTCTGCTCCATTTATTTTTGCGCATTTAATTAATTTTTTTGCGATTTCAATATCTCCACAATGATTCGCAGAGATTTCTGCGATAAGAAAAGGTTTTTTCATGATTAAAATAATTGTTTGATTATTTAACTAATAAAATTTTTTTTGCTAGCTTAGAAATTTTTTGATCATCTTTGTAAATTTGAGATAAAATTTTTGAAGTAGACTTATGATCTAGTTTCAAAGATAATCTTAGTAAATCCATCCAATTTTTATTATTTTTTGATCTAATTTTTTGTATTTGATTTACAAGTTTCAACGATTTTTTATATTGATTCATTTGATAAGATAAGTTTTATACTTTACAATAGTTTTTGCAATGTTTTGGCTCCATTTTTTTAAAATAGTACGTGGCAATTCATTTTTGTAGTGGATAGTTCCACTATAAGGTTGTTTTCGTGTTTTATAATTTCCTGTAATTAAACTCTTTAGATTTTTTAAAAACAGTTTTTCTAATTCGTTAAAAAGAATTTTATAACTTTGAAAGAATGTAATTTTACTATTTTTTTTTAATTTAAAATTAATTTTTTTTTGAGCGATAATTTTACCTGTATCAATTCCATCATTAACCTCATGTATTGTAACACCACTAGGTGTTCCTTCCATAAAAGACCAAAAATTTGGATGCGAACCTCTGTTATAAGGCAAATAACTCATATGAAGATTTATTATTGGTCTTTGAAGTTTCTTAATTGTGAACTTATCAATTATATGCCTGTAACCAAAACTCAGTATTAAGTCGAATTTCATAAAATATTTTAATTTCAACTTTTTTTTTGAATTATAAACTGCAATATTTTTATCAAAATTTTTTATAAATCTATAGATTTTCGTTTCTTGTTGATTATATCCCAGTATAAGGATTTTTTTCATTTTAATAAAATATACGAATCTTTTTTGTCAAATACGTATCGTGTATTATATTTTTTTGTTTTAAGAAATATCTTAAAATTAAGTTTAATTTTTTTTTCGTTATTTACGATATAATTCAGAATTTTTTCGGTATTTAAAAAAATATTCTTGTAATTAAAAAATATTTTTTTTAATCTCAAATAATCTTGTTGCTTATCTATTGATACCGAAAACATATTTTGATTTTTAAATTTTTTTTTAAGTGATACATTTTGTATTTTATACAAATCTTTTCTTAAAAAAAAATATGTTAAATATTCTGTAGAATTAAGATCTTCAATATATTTATAATTTTTTTTAAGGGCTTTTATAGAATATATTTCTGGTCTCATGCCAATTGGAAGTGACTCCGTATACGTATAATCATTCTTATTTTTTATATGCTCTTTAGCTAGTTTTAAAATAGACTCTGTATCGGTAAGGGGATTATCACCTGTAACTCTAACAAAATGATTTATTTTTTTTAATTTTATACAGTCCAATATTCTTTTTAAAACATTTTTTTCATTTCCAAAAAAGATACCGATATTATATTTATTTGCGATTTTGTGATAAAATTTTTTATTATTATTAAAATTCGATGAGCAGATAGTTATATTTTTTCTATGAAAATTTTTTATTAATCTTTCAACTAAAATTTCTATAAGATTTTTTCCTAATATTTTTAAACTAGCTTTTTTTTTTAATCTTTTTGAATTGTAACGGGATAATATAAATATCCCAATTTTGTTTTTTGCTAAAAAATTTTTTTTCATTTTTTAAAAAACCATATTTGAAAAAATTTGTTGGTTTTTTTTTATGTTTTTTCTTGAAAAAATTTTATTTTTATAAAAATCTAATTTTGTTAAACCCTCTTTTGAGCTTGTAGATCTAAAGAATCTTATGTGGCTCAAATTTATTTTTTTATCTTTTTTTATAAATCTTTTTGCAAATGCAAATTTATGCATTCTTAGAGAATATTTAATTTCTTTAAGTGATCTGTTTTTTGCATAATTAAATTTTGCAACTTTATTTTTTTCTTTAACCTTTTTTATAAAAAAATCAAAATCTTTAATGTTTATAGAAGTTTCATAATCTAAAGGTTTTAAATTAATATTGATGCAAACATGCTTTTCCAAATATGTACAATTTTTTTTAATGACAAATTTACATGTATCAATTAAATTTTTGTTAATTCCATATTTTGAATGATCTGCATATCCAGAATTAAAACCGCTACAATTAAATAATTTAAATAAGTCTAGCCTTAAATTACTTTTTTTGGTTGGATAAGACTGAAAACCATACATAAGAATAATTTTTTCTTTATTTTTCTTTATTTTTTTATTTTCGAGAATTTTTTTTATATCTGAATCTTTTAATCCAGATAAATTTATAAAAACCTTTTTGAAATTTTTAATAGCATCAAAAATTAATTCAATATTGTTACACTCTGATGTTGAAATTTTTATACTTACGTTTTTTTTAAATTTTTTACAAAATTTATAACTTTCAGTATCAAATGGTTCTAAAATCAAATTTAATTTATTGCGATATTTTTTAATAATTTCTGACCAGTTTTTAAATGATAATTCTATTTTTTTGTAATGATTAAACAATGAAGAATTTCTTCTAATTAAGTTTTTAGTTTTAAAAATTTGATATTTTAAATAATGAGAACTTAATTTTAAATGTTCTTCAGTTAAATATTTCAAATCTTTAAAATTTCCCTGATGTGAGCTTGCAATTTCTGTAATGAATTTTATTTTATTCATTGGAATCTAGTTTGACCAGTCGTACACATCTTTGAATGTGCAATTCTTACAAATTTGCACGTCTTCGCTTTTTTTGGAGCAGTGCTTCGATCTTACTTTATTAATTTCTTTACCAAACCAAATATCTTTTATTTTTTCAATTTTATTCTCAGGATTATTATTAACTTTAGGCATTTTTACACCAAACAATAATTCAAAGCCTCTTTTTTTATTTTTGACATTATCTAAGACTTTTTCATAATCTTTTTTATTCTTAAAAGCTTTATTGCTTGCAAACCCAACTGGATGAGAAGCCCCCCAATCATAACAACACATTGCTACTTTGCCTTCATAAGTCACAAGAAGTCTTTGAAATGGTTGTTCGCATGGTTTCCTTTTTCTTGATATTTTTAAGCTTCCGAATATATCTCGCATGTAAGGTGTTCCTGAAGGGAGATCATATTTTGATAAGAGTTTTTCGTAATCTTTTTTTTCTTTGCCACTTAGATCAGATAATTTTCCTCCTCTCTCGGTATATTGATTAACTGTTACATCATCGACGATATCATCAAATAATTCATAAAAACTCTCAACCTCTTGAAAAGTTTCTTCAGTCAGTATCATTTGAATTTTGGTAAATGGAAGTTTTGCTTTTTTCTCATTTCTTACTTTGTGAAAATTTCTTATATTTTCATAAACTTTGGAAAAAGAATTTTTTTGGAAGCGACCTGGTCGCATTTTTTCATAAGTTTCTTTAGTCCCTCCATCAAAAGAATAAATTATCAAATCCAAGCCTGATTCTATTAATTTATTTGAATTTTCTATAGTTAGATTTGTAGCATTAGTGTTTATTATGGTCTCTAAAATTCCCTTTTCTTTGGCATATTTTATAAAGTTTGATAACTTAGGATGCAAAAGTGGTTCCCCCCTCCAATTAAATTTTATACTTGGAATTTTTAACTCAGCTGCTTGATCTATTAATTCATAACACAATTTTTCATCTATAACTTTATCTGGTGTAACGATGTGTTCTCTATAACAAAAAGGACACGCTAAATCACATACTGAGGCTACCTCTATATCTAAACAAAGCGGTTTGCTCGTTCTGTATATTTTTGATTTCTCAAAATTTAATTCTTTTATAATTTTTTCAGGCTGCTTAACCCAGTTTTTTCTATAATTTGTATAGTTTTCCACAAATTCTGGTAAAAGTTTTTCTATTGAAATATTATTTTTTTTTGATTTAAAAAGAAGAGCTTTGTTGTAAACCATATTTTCAATCATATAGCTCTCTCTATCAATATTTTTTTTGCTTCTATTTTTTAATAAATAAGAACCTGTTAACACCTGATTTTTCTTGGCAAAAAATTTTTTGAGTTCTCTATTGTCCATTTATTTTATTTCTTTCCATCTGAGAATGTGATCTTCATTAAAGTTTTTTTTGAACTTTTTTCCGATTATCTTAGTCCAATTATTCGCTGTAATTCCTGTTCCAGGCCTTTTGGTTGTTATATTTGATTTAGTAATAAAATCATTTTTATTTACTTTAGTCTTTACAACAATGCTTCTTCTTGCATTTTTTCTAGATATAAATTCTGAACTAATGGGTCTTTTCTTTTTTTTACCCTCAATAATATTTATCAATTTTAAATTTTCGAAAAAGTTTTTTAAATCTTTATAATCCATAGAATGATAATGATCATTTCCTTTTTTTGTTTTATTATAAGTAAAATGCTTTTCAATTACCTGTGCTCCCTTTTGATATGCAACAATTAAGTTTAACATACTCGGATTGGGCAAAGTATGATCAGAATATCCAATAGTATTTTTTGGAAATTTTTTTTTAAGATCGGATATCATATTTAAATTGGCATTACTATCCTTTGTAGGATAATTTAAAATACAATGCATAATTGTGACATCCGGACATCCTTTTTTCCTTAAAAAATTAACGGCAAATTTAATCTCTTTTAAATATGAGGCCCCAGTACTTAGTAAAACAGGTTTTTTTGTTCTAGCAATTTCAGCAAGAAGAGGGATATTATTTATATCGGCAGAAGCAATTTTATAATACTTCAAAAACGGCTTTAAAAATTTTACTGAATTTACATCAAAAGGAGTTGATGCGAAATCAATTTTTTTTTTTAAACAATATTTATAAAGTTTTCTGTAATGAGAAATATTAAATTTATCATATTTTTTAAAAAGTTTGAATTGACTTTTGCTTTTTTCCAAATTCGTATCCCAATAAGCTGGGCTGTGCTTTGAGGCTAAACTTTCAGCTTTGTATGTTTGAAATTTTACAGCGTCTGCTCCAGCTTTTACGGCTAAATCTATGAGTCTTTTTGCTTTTGTAAAAGATGCCTCATGATTTACACCTACTTCTGCAATTACATATGGTCTTTTTTTTGATCCTTTTTTTATTGAAAAAACTTTGTGCATTTTATTTTTTATATTTTTTTTTAATTTTGTTAAAATATTTATTCATTAATTTTTTTTTGTTTGTCATATTGTTTTCATGTTTTCTGTATCGATATAATGGGATAGGAATTCTAGTTAATTTGAAGTATTTTTTAAATCTGATAATAAGATCTTCTTCCTCTCTTACTAAAAATTTTTTATCGTATAAACCTATCTTTATTAGATCTTTCAATTTAAACATTATTCCACACCCGATAGGCTTTTTTTCACTGTTTATTATTGCTATTTCCTTTTGTCTATTATCAACTTCTATGTAATCACAAGCTACTGCATCCAAACCCAAATTTAAGGTTAAAGATAAATATAATATTTTTATATATTCTGGGTGTACCCAATCATCAGCGTCAACTCTTACAACAAATTGTCCCCGAGCATTTTTTATTCCTGTGTTTAAAGTTGCTGGTAAACCTTTCCTTTTTTTATTTTCTAAGTAAACTACGTCTCCAAGAAAAGTTTTAATAGCTAATTTTGTCTTATCGGTACTTGCATCATTGATTACTATAATTTCGTATTTTTCTTGCTCCATACTTTGATTTAATAATGATCTTATACATCGGCCAATGTACTCTGCGCCATTTCTAACAGGGACTATTACTGAAACTTGTAATTGTTTAGTCATTAGATTTTAAATTATTATTAAGCAGTTTTAACTCATTAAAAATGAAATTACACCATCCATCTTGCCAATTTTCTTTTACACTGTAAAAATTTTCTAAATAAAATTTTCTTCCTTTAATTGTTCTTTCGTTTAACCACCAATCGTTTGTATTATGCCAAAACTTATTAATATGTTGACTGGCCTCTAGCGGATCTTCAAAAGCAATTTGAGACTTTTTTAATAAATCAAACATCTCTTTACTCTCTTTTTTCATTTCCCAATATTTATATCTACAAAATAAAATTGTTGGAATTCCAGAAACCATAGCTTCAAAAAATGGTGTTAGTGGATAGGCACAAACTATAACTTTAGATTTTCTGAAATCATTAAAAATACTATTATTTAAATTTTTGAAAAAAACTGAAGATGAACTATCTGCATCTCTAACCTTGTCTAAAGATATCTTTGATGAACCAAATTTCTTTTCAATTATTTTTGAAAAACCCATATGGTTTCCAGCAATTCTATATTTTACTTTTTCAAAAATTTCTTTTTTAAGACCTTGCGTGAAAATTATTTGGTCTTGGAGTATTTTCCGTTTCTCACTTGCGTAGGCGTTATTAACAATTTTAACGGTATATTTTGCAGTATCTAAATCTATAATCGTACAATTTTTACCCTGGGAGTTTCTAAAATCTTCATTTACCACAGGCATGATTGGGCTCATTTTAATATCCTTTTTAGAAAAAGATGTTGAAGTAAATTTAGCAAATCTATCTGCTATATCTACATAGTGTTTTCTGTCTAAATCTAGAAGCGCATCTAACCCTCCACCATGTTCTGAAATTACCAATCTAGATCCCATTTCAACAGACTCTGCCAACCAGATTTTAAAAAAATCGTAATGCATAAAAGAGTACATTGATAATATCAGTCTTTTTTTAACAAATTTTTGTATTTCCCCACTTATAACCGAAATTGACTCGAAAAGACTCAGTGGAAGGTCTTTGCCTAAAAATTCATTTATATATTTTTCAAAAGGAGTCTTTTCTTCAATTATGTTTTTGAAAATTTCTTCTCTATTAGAGTCTTTGTTAAATTTTTTAAAATTATAATTTGAAAAGAATTTTCCTAATTTAATTGGTACTGATAATGATTTGCTGTTTAAATTAATAAAATTTTTCTTTGGATAATTAAAATCATCAAAAATAATTTTGTTATATCTTAGGGCTAAATTCGAGATAAAATTAAATATAATATTTTTGTTTCCATTGCTTTTTATGCTTTTAAAAGTTTTTTTAAAATATTCATCTTTTTCATCAAAATGTTTTTCATTGACATTGATTATTTTGGTTTTTTCACTGTATTGGAATTTTATTATTCTTAGAAATAAAGCGTGGTTAAAAAAATTAGATTGTTCAGATTTTTTAATAAACTCTAAAGTGTCTGCACAATTTAAAATGTCTTTTCCTTGTTCAAACTCAGCAACTGCATATTTATTCTCTTTTTCAAAACATTTTCGTAGAATTTCCCAACGATCAAAATTTACTACCAGATAATAAGTTAACCATGGTCCTAAAATAATCCTCCAGTATCTTTCGCTTTTGTTAATTCCAAGCTTTTTATTTAATCTCGTCTTTAATTCTTTGAGAATTTTTTCGTATAAGGAAATTATGTAATTATAATCTTTATTTTTTTTTAGGCTATCTTCCCAATGAAATGTTTGAATATTTAGTTTTTCATGTTCCGTTACGCGTCCGATTACCCAATCACCTAATATCACTTTCTTAACCTTAATCGGTAATTCAAGATCAAGATTAGTTGTAAGTAAAAAGCTATCGGTCTTAGTATTTTTAGAATCTATTGGATTCATCAAAATGTTGGTTGGATGGATGCAATTAATGACTTGATAATAATTATGGG
>MDSZ01214482.1_pt1 | contig 11197 bp, 12 predicted proteins | sample 811201 | NCBI WGS metagenome assembly MDSZ01 (sample SAMN05326647, study PRJNA326480) | marine metagenome | isolation source: seawater | place: Indian Ocean: North | collected 2010 | reverse complement strand
TCAAACTACAGATTTAAAATTAGTTGGTAAAAACTATGCTGGTTATGGTGAAATACAAAACGAAAACTTTGTATTTTTGCTAGAAAACTTTGCTGGAGCGAATCAACCTCCAAAAGCAGTTAGCGGCCAGATATGGTTTGATAGTTCAAACAGTAAGTTAAAATTTTATGATGGCACACAGTGGAGAACTACAGGAGGTGCAGAAGTAAGTGCATCTACTCCAGCAGGCTTATCAATGGGTGACTTTTGGTGGGATACTACAAACAAACAATTATACGCATATGACGGAACAGGTTTTATCCTAGTTGGACCCCAAGGAGCAGGATCTGCCGTAACACAATTTCAAAGTAGAACTATTAAAGACAATGGAGGAACAAATAGAGCCGTAATTGTTTCTGTTATTGCTGACGAAGTAGTTCACGTTATCAGTGGTATACAGTTTACAATAGGATCTGAAGATGCTCCTAGTTATCCTGGTTTTGACGTAATTAAACAAGGTGTTACACTTAAAAATACTATTAATAGCACAGGCGGTGTAACAAGTACGGCACACAGATTTTGGGGTACAGCTTCAAATGCCGATAAACTAGGCGGTGTTAGTGCATCAAATTTTGTTCAAACAGGATCAGCAACATTCTCAAGTATGGTTGAATTTGGTGATTTAGGTATTGCCATTGGTGCATCAAATGATTTAAAAATTAAAATTGTTAATGATGATAAAGGATTAATTTCAAACGAGCAAGGTCAGCATATATATTTCCAAGCTAACGATTCTACAGCATCTTTAAAAATGCCTATGAGGCTTGAAGCAAATGCAATTTTACCTGGTTATAGTAATATAACCACTTGGACAGGTACAGAAACAGTAGACGTTGGAAGCACAGATCATAAATTTGGCACAATGTGGGCAACGACCTTTAACGGTTCAGCTACTTTGGCACAAACTTTAGAACAAGGCGGTATAGGAAGATCAGCAAGTACTTCAGCAACCGCAAATACAATAGCGGCAAGAAATGCTACAGGAGACATATATGCTAATGTGTTTAATGGAACAGCAACATCGGCACAATATGCTGACTTGGCAGAAAAATATAGAGCAGATAAAGATTACGAGTGTGGTACAGTTTTAATATTCGGTGGAGAAGCAGAAGTTACAGAATGTAATACATTTTGCGATAACAGATTAGCTGGAGTTGTTTCGACAGAACCAGCACATTTAATGAATAGCGAAATAGAAGGTGTTGCTATTGCACTAAAAGGTAGAGTACCTTGCAAGGTAGAAGGCCCAGTCCATAAAGGTGACATCTTAGTTACTAACCGCACATCAGGGACTGCTACTGCATTGACTAAAGATAGTGCATCACCTGGTTCTTTATGTGTAGTTGGAAAAAGTTTAGAAGATTGTGACCAAGTTGGAGTCAGGCTTATTGAAGTTGCGGTCTAAAAAAACATAAATAAGTACGTATATAAAAAGGATCTATTATGGCAACAGTTTCAGTCGGACAAACAATTACAGCGGCACAATATAATGATCTACAAAGTCGCACAAATCAAGTATTAGGAATTGGTTCGGGCGATTCGGGATATGGTCAAGCACTTACAAGTTCCCAAGTTTTAACTGGAAACACGGTTACTGCGGCGCAAATGGACAATTTGCGTATAGATATCAACAAATGTGCTCAGCACCAAAAAGGCTTAGATCAAAATATTTCAAATATTGAAGTAGGAGCTATCATTGGTGCAGATAGACAAACACTTCCAGGTCCAACCTTCGACATGACGGGTGGATATAACGATTATGATAGTGCTGTTACCAATATTACTACAGATAGATTTTTACTTCAGGAAGTTTTATCAGAATCTACTACAGGTTCTTTAGACAGTAGCTCAAGAACTAGCTCTTGGAACACAAGTATCAACCATGAATTCACTTGTACATTTACAGACGCTAACCATACAAGACACTTTTTTAATGCCGGCGGACAGATTAGATTTTCATCATCTCACTCAGGTGGATCTGGATCTAAAACAACTAGCTGGCAATCAATACAAAGCACAATGGGTACAATTAAGTTTGGGTACACAGCTACCACACAAACTGGTACAGGTGGAACAACAACTAGTTTAGGTTGGTTTGATATGACAACTTCATATCAAGAAGTTTTTAGACAAAACGCTACAGGTGCCACATATGGTGAGAACTACTATAAAATTAGTGCAAAAAGAAATGCTTCTAGCACAACATTAACATTCAACGTTGAATATGTTGATGCTGATTCAGGTGATCCACCAATTACTCCAATTCCATTTGGAGGTACACCAGGTGGGGTAGATGAAAGTGTAAGTGGAACTATCACAAGTGTAATTACAGGTCTAAGAGCTTCTGGATCAAATGTAGATGTTGCTTTTCCTTCCGTAACAACAAATTCTGAACTACAATAACCAAAAAAATACTTGACAGTTTGTCTATAATAGTATATACTAATGCTATTAGGAGAATACTATGGACACAAAGTTAAGTAAAGCATTGGACTTTTCTCAATATATGACCACTCTCAATAATCAAAAACGATTATTGTGGGAAAAATATCAAGAAAGTTTGATATATTATTATAATGGAGGAAAGTTTACTATCACTTCCGAATTAATAGCGTATTGTCATTCTGCTATATTAGATAATGTTGTTTTGATAGATGATAATAAGTTGCCAATAAAAGTAAAATTACAAGAATTTTTATTTGATATCCGTGTACAATTTGATAAAGCCTCAGTAGAATATCATGAAGAATATTCTAAATTAAAAACAAAGAGAAAAATAGAGGACTTGATTGAAGCATGACATCAGGAGTACTGCTATTTGCACATAATAGCCCTCATATAGATTATGTAAAGCAGGCAGTATTTTGTGCGAAAAAAATTAAAGAACATCTCAAATTACAGGTAGCACTTGTAACAGATTCTCAAAAATATTTAGAGAGAGCATTTCCGTACTATAGCAATTATATAGATCATGTAATTAGTAATCATCATAAAACAGACCAACATAGAAAATTTTGGAACGGTAGTACATATAAAACGTTGCCCTGGAATAATTTTACGAGATGTAACAGCTATGATTTAACACCGTTTCAAAAAACATTAGTGTTAGATACAGATTTTTTAGTAGGAAATAATTTGCTGTTAAAATGTTTTGAAGACAACCATTTTAAAATTAACAAGAAATTTATTGATTTAAATCCCCATAGAAACGATGATACTCTCGATAGGGTAAGCGAAATTACAATTGACATGTCCTGGGCAACTGTTTTTTATTTTTGTAAAAATAAATTTGGCAGTACTTTTTTTGAACTAGTAAAACACATACAAGATAACTGGAATTATTATCGCTTGTGTTATTCCATACAGGAAAATAATTTTAGGAATGATTTTGCATTTTCGATTGCGTTACATATTATGGGCAACCCCCAAAAAGAATTACCTTGTAATTTATATCTTACTACTGATAAAGATCTATTGTTAAGCATTGAAAAAGACAGATACAAGATGTTATTAGAAAATGATACCATGTGTTCAGTTAATAATACAAATCTACATATCATGAACAAATTTACGTTAAATGATAAAATTCATCAGGAGTTACAAAATGAGTAAAGGTTTTTGTTTTGTTGCTCAGAATAATGATTCAACAGATTATGTTAGGCAAGCATGTATACTTGCAGTAAGCATACACAAATTTAATAAAGGGCAAAACATATCAATAGTTACAAATGACAAGATACCAAACAAGTATCATGTCTTGTTTGATAAAATTATACCTATAGAAACTGATGATGCAGTAAATGAAAAAAAGAAAATGCACAATAGATGTAAGATGTATGATTTATCACCTTATACACAAACTATTGGCATGGACGTAGACATGTTAGTAATGCGTGATATTACTAACTGGTGGTCATATTTAAAAAATTATGATTTGTTCTTTGTAAGCAATGTTAAAACTTATAGAGATGAAACAGTTACGTCTACATGGCATAGAAAAGTTTTTGTAAACAATGATTTGCCTAATTTATATAATGGAATATTTTATTTTAAAAAATCAAAAATTGCAAAAAAATATTTTGATTTGTTAAAAATTATTACACAAGACTGGCAAACTTTTTATAAAATATATTCTCCAATCAAAATGCAAAACTTTTATAGTGTTGATGTAAGCTCTGCTATAGCATGTAAGATATTAGGAATAGATTCTCAAGTTACAGATCCTAATAGTTTTGTTAATTTTGTTCATATGAAACCTGCTTTACAAAATTGGAAAGATTATAGTCTTAATTGGACTGATAAAGTAAGTTGGTCTGTAAATAATAACAAGGAATTACTGGTTGATAATTTTATACAAAGCAATGTGTTTCATTATGTAGAGGACCAATTCTTAACTGACGAAGTTGTAAAGGAACTTGAAACATGAAGTGTTATGCATATTTCAAAGAGGATACTGGAGAAGTTACTGCCGTAAGTGGTGAAATTGACAGCAATAAACTTTTTGTAGAAATAGATGAAGAACTTGCTACAAGTTTTTTAAATGCAACAGAAAGTATGACAGATTGGATTGTAACAACAAATGATGCCCGAAAATATGTTATTTCAAAAAAACAAAAAATAAAAAAAGAAGTTATTACAAACCATAGCATTTTTCCTTTAAAATTATTTAACGAAATACAACAAACAAAAGATGTGTTTCAAGTTATACAACGTGATGGAAAATGGATAGGATATGCAAGCCTTACACAAGAATGTAAAGATTTTTATAAACGTAGTAAAGATTATTTTGGACAGTACAAGGTTTTATATATTACAGAAAAAAATGATAAACGTAAATTATTAGAAACTATAACAGTAGATTTTGAAAATTTTTTTACTGAAACTGAGTTTGAAATAAAAGCAAATACAAACAAAGATTGTGATTTATATATTGCATCTGGCAACGATAATTTTATACATGTAAGGTATTAATATGAAATCAGAAACATTAGCTGAAAATATCGTCAAAGGTTCGGGCGGACATGGTCTTAAACATAACGAACTTGTAAAGATTTTTGAAAAGATAGAAAACTTAGAAGACTTTACATACACACTTAAAAAAGTTTTAGAACATGGCGGCAAAGATTATCTGACCACACAGGTGTTCACAAAAACAATGCCAAGTTTTAAAGATTTTACAAAATGGCATCACATAGATGAAAAATATGATGCAAGTTGGGGCTTTGATAAAAAAGATGCAGGTTGTTACATGTATGGATTGTTTTCTGAGAATGGTCCTCCTGACAATGTAGATATTTTAGACCCTGGTGTAATATATATCGGAGAAAGTAGAGCTACAACTAGGAATTGTATGTTAGGTAGGAGAACAGATTTCAAAGGCACAGTAAGAAATGATAGATTATCACCTTACGGTTGTGGAACTGCATTTAAAGAAAAGTACGGCAAAGAAAAAATAGATCATGTTTATCAAGCATATTTGCCAATGCACAACAGTCTTGTTAAAGATGCAGAGATGCAGATGTTAGAAGTTTATTATAAACGTTACGGTAAAATACCTAGTTGTAATCCACCTAGTGATTTACGCAGAGTACAATTAAGGATTGCTAATGAAAGTTAATGTACCAGATTGTGATGTGGTTTATCTTAGCTATGATGAACCAAATGCAGAAAAAAATTACGCTGATTTATTAACCAAGGTTCCATGGGCAAAACGTGTGCATGGAGTAGAAGGTTCAGATGCCGCCCATAAAGCCTGTGCCGAACTTGCAGAAACACAAAGATTTATTACTATAGACGGGGATAATCTCGTAAAGCCTGAATTTATAAATCAAAGTGTTGAATTCATAGCAGGTTCTGATATTACAAAAAATGTAATAAGCTGGACAGGATATAACTCTATCAACGGACTTATGTATGGCAATGGTGGAATAAAATGTTGGGATAGAGATACTGTATTGAATATGAAAACACATGAAAATGCTGATCCAGATAACATTCAAGCCCAAGTAGACTTTTGTTGGGATTTGGAATATATTCAAATGGACGAATGCATGAGCGTTGTTGAAAACAATTACACACCACAACAGGCTTGGAGGGCAGGATTTCGAGAAGGTGTAAAAATGTGTTTGATAGAGGGAGAAAAGCCTTCATTAGATGATTTAATAAATGTACATTGGAAAAATATGCATAGGTTATTTGTATGGACAATGGTTGGTGCAGATGTAAAGAACGGAGAATGGGCAATATACGGAGCTCGTGAGGGCTTTTATAAAACAATGCTCACTGATTGGGATTACATAAATGTTAGAGACTTTGAATATTTAAACAAATATTGGGCAGAAAAAAATACTACGGAAGATACTGTTTATGAGAAAATAGAAGAGTATGGCGAAGAACTTATCAATCAAATTCAAGTGCCAATAGGGCAATTACCTTTAGATGCACAAGGAAGTAAATTTTTTAAGACCTTGTATAAAAATCCTCCTAGAATTCAACACCATACAGTTTTAACAAAGAACACAGAGCAGTATGATATAATTATGCTGTCTTATGGAGAGCAAAATTCAAATGAAAACTTTGCAAAACTTAAACAAAGATTTCCTAATGCAAAGCGAATTCATGGTGTAAAAGGAATTGCAAACGGACACAAAGCATGTGCAGAAATAGCTGATACTGATATGATGTGGATAGTTGACGGAGATGCAGAAGTTTTAGATAATTTTAATTTTGAATATGTAGTACCAGAACATGATAAAGATGCAGTTCATGTTTGGAGAAGTGTAAATCCTATAAATGGTTTAGAATATGGTTATGGTGGTGTAAAATTATTACCAGTAGAATTAACTAAAAAGGTAGATGTGAACAAGGTAGATGTGAACACAAGTATTAGTACAAAGTTTAAGGTAATGAAGGAACTAAGTTGTATTACAAAATTTAACACAGGACCATTTGAAGCATGGAAAAGTGCATTTCGAGAATGTGCAAAGTTAGCCAGCAAGGTTATAGATAGACAAAAAACGGAGGAAACAGATGAACGACTTAAAACTTGGACAACCGTGGGACACGATAGACTATATGGCGAATACGCTTTGGCAGGCGCTACCGCTGGTATGGAGTTTGGCCTTTCTGGGGGGTCTGATCTTCAGTTGATAAATGACTTTGAATGGTTAAAGGAAAGATTTAATGAGCAAAATTGAATCAACTCTAGATTGGGTAAGAGGACTGTCCTCATATTTTGAATTTTCGAAAGATGATAATGCTAAAAAGTTTGTGGATTTTTTAGAACAGAGCATGTATGCAGAAAAGCCTGTAATTGATAATACCAATCAAGAAGGTATGATAGAGTTTATCAGTATATTAAGAAAGTTTGCACCAAATGAAATTTTTGATATATTTCATAAGTATTACAGATTAGGATATGATCCAAAAGCACTCCAAGATGCTTTCAGCAGAGGACAAGTTTTAAGTAAAATTTGGTTAGTAAACGAACTAGTAAAAATACAAAAACAATTTGATATGGTTCATGTTCACGCAGGTTGGTTTGGACAGATAAGATTATATTTAGATCAGATACAGATCAAGTATGATAAAATGCGTGTGTTTGATATAGATAAAACAGCTAACAAAGTTAGTGATAAAGTCTTCAATAATTTATTGTTAGAAGATTATAAAGTAAAAGCAGTTGAATTAGACTTGTTACAAAGAGATAATACTGAAGATACCACATCTATAATGCCCTATCTACATCGTAACGGTATGGAATATGATGTTGAAAATTTTAAATCTGGTAAAATTTATACAGAAAAGACAGAAGCTGATCTAGTTATAAACACAAGTTCTGAACACTTTAGTGAAAATTGGTTTTTACAATATAGAAGAAAGCCTCAAACTACAGATCCTTTGTTTGTTATACAAACAAATAACCTTCACGATTTGCCAGAGCATGTAAATACCATACACAATATAGACGAGTTATATAAAAAGTATCCTATGAGTAAGATTTTATATAGTGGTGAGTTGGAATTACCAGGATACAAAAGATATATGTTGATAGGAAGAATATAATGACAGTAAGAAAAATAGATAATGGTGCAGATTGGGCTCTATGGAGATCTGATGTAGTTGAAAATAATATAGAACAGATGAGTGCAGAACTAGGCAGAGCATATAGGCTTTTTACGGAGACATTTACAGGGTGCAACTCTTCGTTAACAAATTTAGATCCATTTAATGATGTATCACTAAAAGATTTACCTAACATATTTGAAAACATAAAAAAAGAAGATGAAGAAGACAAGGCATTTTTGAACTCCAATCAAAATGTATCAGGCTATAGATTTTATAATGTTTTTAGTTTAACAACTCCAAGTCCTTTGTTTTGGGAACTGTTCCGGGAAATAAAATATATAGTTGAACAACAGTTTGACTATGATGGACCTAAATGGATTCAGTGTTGGTTAAATTATCATAAACAAGACGAAGTTTTAGATTGGCATAACCATGGATTTCCTATGCATGGTTATGTATCTATTCGTCCTCATTATACTACCACTACATTTGGTGACTATGAGATTAAAAATGAAATTGGAAATATATACATCGGACCTGGCTATAGAGATCACAAAGTAATTGTTAATAAGGAATGGAAAGACGATGAACCAAGGTTAACATTAGGATATGATATAATTACTAATGCTGATAGACCTGATAATCAGTTTTCCGCAATACCATTATGATAGAAAAATTAAGTTTACGTAGCTTACAGTTAGAATGTGCTAGAGCTTTACAAACTATGCAAGCCACGAACAATAATATACATCAATTTAACAAAAAAGCACATCATAATAGCCAGGATTGGTACAAAGCTGTAATTCAGTGGTACATTGATTCTTATGGCGGATTGCCTAGCAAAATAGGTCCTGGTATGAAAGTAAAGTTAATTATGGATTGTAAAGAATGAAAGATATTACGCCTATAGAGCAAAAGCCTAATAACAGATTTTTTGCTAAAAATGACAAAGTTTACAAAAGTTTACGCCAAGGTATAGTATGCGGACCTGATTGGTTGCGTTGTTATAAGAAAATATATGAACGTAATAAAAATTTAGTGAAGGTATATGATGTTGTAGAAGAAGGCAAAATGATAGTCATGGAAAAATTAGATATCATATGCACGTTAAATGATCTGTTTATGGAAGAAAAATATCAACATTTAATTACAAAGGATTTAATATGCGACATAATAAATGTGTTGTGTACATCTTGGGCAATAGATTTTGACTTTTCTAAATCTATTAAAGGTGATGAATATTTTGTATATACAGATTTGAAGTTAGGTAATTTAGTTTTGACTAAGGATCATAAGATTAAATATATAGATCCTGATGCATACGGTTTTACACCCGAACTAGATAATGCACATAGGTTTATTCAAGTACATGTTGAACTAATGCATAGAGTACAGAGGTATTATAATAAAATTAAAAATGTATAATTATAATGAAATCAAAACAATACACTTAGAGGTTACTCAAAATTGTCAAGCTTCTTGTCCTATGTGTGATAGGAACATGAACGGTGAGGGCATAAATCCACACATAAATTTAGATGAATTATCCTTGGTTGATTGCATGAATATTTTTTCTCCGCAATTTGTAAAACAGTTAGACACAATGTACATGTGTGGAAACTTAGGTGATCCTATTGTAGCAAGAGATACATTAGAAATATTTCGTTATTTTAGAAAACATAATGAAAAGATGTGGCTAAGTATGAATACAAATGGAGGAGCGAAAGATGCCAACTGGTGGAAAGAACTTGCGGTGGTACTCGGACGTATGGGTGCTGTTATTTTTAGCGTGGATGGTCTTGAGGATACTAATCACATTTACAGACAAGGTGTAGTTTGGAAAAATGTTGAACGTAACATGCGTGCCTTTATAAATGCTGGAGGCAGAGCCCGTTGGGATTTCTTAATCTTTGAACACAATCAACATCAAGTAGAAGAAGCAGAAAATTTAGCAAAACACTGGGGTTGTGAAAAATTTATAAAAAAGAAAACTGGTAGATTTGTTGATGCAAAAACAAATAAAAAAGAATCGCATCAAGCAAAAAACAAAAAAGGCAAAGAGACAGCAAAATTAAAAAAGCCCGATGTAAAATATCAAAACAAAGCATTAACAAAACAAGAAACTATCCTAAAAAAATATGGGAGTATGGATAACTACTATGATGCCGCTCCTATAAATTGTAAAGTTGCAAAAGAAAAAAGTTTGTTTATTACAGCGGAAGGTTTAGCATTGCCTTGCTGTTGGACAGCTGGAAGAATGTACAAGTGGTGGCATGAAGATCCGTATGTTGAACAGATTTGGGATTTTATTCCTAGCAAGAAAAAACTAAATGCAAAACACGGATTAAAAAAGGTATTTGATACAGGTATATTTGAAAATATAAAGAATAGTTGGGAAGAACCTTCTTGTAGCCAAGGAAAACTAAAAGTATGTTCTATGAAGTGTGGTGCAGAGTTTGATCCTTTCACAGAACAATTTACATAACCATTACTGCAACCTTTTCTCTATCATCGTAACCGTCCCAATCTTTATGTATTGCTTTCACTAATAATTCCGCTGATTGCCACCAATCATGCAGTTCAGGAAAGGTATCGTGAAAATTTATACGCCTTTTCTTATCTAATGCAGTTACACCGTCCATGAAACTTTTAACGTATTTTGGTGCAGGCATGTAATCATTTTCTAGCCAATCTATAATTTTTTTAGAATTATTTTTCCACCCAGGCATATATTGAACTCTTTTCATAGCCTTAATTGCTTTTAGTCTTGATGGTTCGTGTATTTTAATAAGTGATACATTCAATGTTTCATTTTGCCACAATTCTAATTTTGGTTCTCTTATATCAATTCTTGCTTTCCTACACATGTCATATATATAATCTTCAAAGTGTGGTATTGTTAATAAATTAAATATGTTGGCTCTACTGTCTGTAGCAACATCTATATCAGATGCAACTAGTTTGTCGAATGTTTTCCTCCATACTTTTTCTTTCCATCCATATCTAATATATTCACCCCTTTGTCCTATGCCATCGATGCTCATTAATATTCTTGCATTTTTGCCCCAATGTCCTAGATAGTCGGTAATTA
>MDSZ01116216.1_pt1 | contig 11197 bp, 8 predicted proteins | sample 811201 | NCBI WGS metagenome assembly MDSZ01 (sample SAMN05326647, study PRJNA326480) | marine metagenome | isolation source: seawater | place: Indian Ocean: North | collected 2010 | reverse complement strand
ATCAGACATGCCATATTCTCAAGGTGGATACTTAAAAATCCTTACTAAATTTAATTCAATTAATTGCTTCAAATCGTACAGGAATACTTTTCGAAGCGGGAGTATTTGATTTTAATGCAACATGGTTTATTGGCACCAAAGGATTTGCTTCTGGAAAATAAGTAGCAACACAACCCCGGGGAATCTCATAGAACATTATTTTAAAACCATCAACAGATCTATTTTCACCATCTAAATCACTAATTATTCTAACATTTTGTTTTGCTTTAAAACCTAATTCAATCGCATCTTCCTGATTCATTAAGACGACATAGCGATTTCCTTTAATCCCCCTATATCTATCGTCTAGACCATAAATCGTAGTATTGTATTGGTCATGACTTCTAATTGTCATCATTGTCAAATATCCCTCAACATTAGAATTATTTGGTATTTCATTGACTGAAAAATTAGCTTTACCATCAATTGTTGAAAATGATTTAGAATCTTTCGGCGGATTAGGAAGATAAAATCCAGAACTCGTTTTTATTCTATGATTAAAATCTTCAAAACCACCAATACAATCTTCAATAGCATCTCTAATATGATCATAGTCAGACATTAAATATTCCCAATCAATGCTACTTTCTATAGAGGTAGAACTTCTTGCAATATTTGAAACAATATTCACTTCACTCTTCAACAATTTTGAAGCTGGTTTTAAGCCACCCCTTGATGAGTGAACAAAACCCATTGAATTTTCAACTGTTACAAATTGTTCCTTTCCTTGGATGAAATCCTTTTCCGTCCTACCTAAGCAAGGCAAAATTAAAGCTTTTTTACCTGTAATCAAATGAGATCTGTTTAATTTTGTTGAAATTTGAACCGTTAAATCCATTTTTTTAATTGCAGAAGCAGTAAAGTCTGTGTCTGGTGTGGCCGAAATAAAATTTCCTCCTAGAGCAATAAACACCTTTGCTTTATTTTCACTCATTGCATTAATTGCAGAAACAGTATCATAACCATGCTCATATGGCGGCCTAAAATTAAATCTAGATTCTAATTTTTTAAGAAAATCCTCTTTTGGCTTTTCCCAAATTCCCATTGTTCTATCTCCTTGAACATTTGAATGCCCTCTAACAGGGCATACACCGGCTCCAGGCCGACCGAAATGACCACCTAAAAGTAATAAATTGACAGTTTCTTTTACATTATTCACCCCATTAACATGCTGAGTTAAACCCATAGCCCAACAAATAATGATTGAATTTGATTCTAAAAACATCCTACCTGCTTCTTCAATTATATTTTTATCGATACCAGAACCGTCTATTATTGTGTCCCAACTAGTTTCTTCTAAATTTCTAATATAATCATCAAAATTATTGGTTTTTTGCGAAATAAATTCATGATCAAATTGATAATTACCTTTTTTATTTTCTTCAAGTAAGTATTTACCTATTCCCTTCATTAAAGCAATATCTCCATTAATTTTAACTGGCAAATGTAAATCAGCTAATTTAGTAGATTTAAATGAGAGTTTCATATAATCTTGAGGATGTTTAAATCTTACAAGCCCTGCTTCCGGCAACGGATTTACATGAATGATTTTTCCTCCATTCTTTTTATTAGATTCAAGAGCAGACAACATCCTTGGATGATTTGTTCCAGGGTTTTGCCCCATCACAACAATCAATGAAGATTTGTCAAAATCTTCAAGTGTGACTGTTCCTTTTCCAATACCAATTGTTTCAGTCAATCCTGTCCCACTTGATTCGTGGCACATATTTGAACAATCAGGCAGATTGTTTGTACCAAATGATCTTGCAAATAATTGATACAAAAAAGCCGCTTCATTACTTGTCCTACCTGAAGTATAAAAAATTGCTTTATTTGGAGTATCTAAAGATTTTAAATTATTCCCGATTAATTTGAATGCGTCCTCCCATTCTATTTCAGAGTAATAATCAGAATTTTCATCTTTAAACATTGGATTTGTTAACCTACCTTGATTATTAAGCCAATAGTCTGATTTATTACATAATTCTGAAATAGAGTATTTTGAGAAAAATTTGGGCGTTATCTTCTTTTTCATTGCCTCATCTGCTACTGCTTTAGCGCCATTTTCACAAAATTCAAATTTCGTCCTTTCATCATCTGGATCTGGCCACGCACATCCTGGGCAATCAAATCCTTCTTTCTGATTAACCATCTTCAATGTTTTAATTGAATTATAAATACCCATTTTTTTGAAAGCATGTTTTGTTGTTGAAACTACTGCTGGAATTCCTGCAGCACTTTTTTTCATGGGTCTTTGTCTTGACCTAGCCTTGTCGGGGGGCGCTCGATGACCTTTCACTGAACAAACGTAAAAGTTACATTAGTTAACTGTTGACAAAATTCTATTCTCACAAGTGTAAATATTATACCCTTTTTCACTAATGAATCCAACGAGTGTAATAGAGCATGCAACAGCTAAATCAATTGCAAGAGATGTTGGTGCCCCGATACAAATTACAATCTCAATCCCAGACATAGCTGCTTTTTGCACCATTTCATAACTTGCCCTACCTGACAAGCATGCCCCTACGATTTCTTTACCATTAGAGTCAATAACAAATGATTTTCCAATTGCTTTATCCATTGCATTATGCCTTCCCACATCTTCTTCAATGCAAAGAATTTTTCCTGAATTTGTAAATAATCCAACAGCATGGACACCTCCTGTCTTTGAAAATAACTCTTGCTTTTCCCTCATTTGAGAACAAATCTTTTGGACAATAAGTCCATCAATATAATTTTCTATAGAGTTATTTACTGAAGGGATTTTTTTGATTATTTCACTTATTGTTTCTTTACCACAAATACCACAACTAGAATTTGAAATGAAATTTCTTTTCATTTCAGATAAATCAGGTAATTGAGTTTCATTTAGCATTAAATTAATTTTGTTTTCTGAATAATTATATTCTGATTTTTTTAACTGATCGATATTTAAAATCCCCTCACCTAATAAAAAACCATAAATTAATTTTTCATCATCACCAGGAGTCCTCATCAATATTGCTAAATCTTCTTTTTCACCACTTGGTAAACTTAATGAGACTTCTAAAGGGCTTTCAATAGCAACAAAATCAGTTTGAAGGGTTATTTTATTATTTGAAAACCTTCTCGAGATTATCTTGTTGTATTTTTCATCAAACCCCATAATAATCAATTATTATTCGCCTTAGCTAATTTTTTACAAATCTTAATTTGTTCCTTAACTCTACTAATCGTTTCTGAATCTAAACCTCTTGGAATTGCTTGCTCAAAACATTTTATTGCATCTGGAAAAGCATTCATTTCTGCATAAGACATCCCTAGGTTATACAAAATATGGCCAGAAACATTAGAAGGATTTAATTTCATTGCATCATGATATGCATTAATACTATCTGCAAATTTTTTCATTCCATAAAGTGAACTGCCCCTGCCATTCATAATTTTTATCTTCATTTCCAAATCATCACCAACTTGGGATAATGCCTTATCATAGCAACTTAAGGCTTCAGAAAATTTTTCCTCACTCAATAGAAGCATTCCCTTGTTAAACCATTCGGAAGCATTGTTTTCATTTGTTGAAACCGCATCTGAGATTTGGTTATTATTAAGATTTGCAGCAGCTAATTCCAAATTTACCTCCTGGTGAATATTGGAATCCATATTCAAATTGCTTTCAGCTTTTTCTACAGGCTCTGACAAAATCCCAATATCTGAAGTTCTCCCAGTTAATTCATTATATTTCAGCCTACATTTTTCCGCTTTTTCAAATTCACCCATTTTTTCAAGACAATTAGATAATCCTAACCAAATTTTTGCATCATTAGGGTATTTTTCCAATAGTTTTTTCCATTCTTTTACCGCTTCCGCCTGTTGATCAGCTAGCGACATAGCTTCAGGAATTAACATTGATTCTTCCAAACTGTTTTCAGATCTAAGATGCAATAATGCTTCTTTAGCCATAGAGGGGCCCTCTTTTATTGTCAAGGGTTGATCTGTATAACCTAGAACTTCTGATTCTGCTTTTGCCATTGAAATTAATAATCTAACAAAATCAAGTCTATTCGGGTGTGAGCTATTTTCCCTCAACAATGTTCTATATCCTTTTATTTCTAGGTCGCTCCTTCCAACATCTTTTGCTGTGTTTGCTAAATTCTTAGCCGCCTTTAGATATTCTCCATCTAAATCTAATGCTTCTTCAAAATGCTTTAATGCCTCTTCATTCCTCAATGATTTTTTAAGCATAACGCCCAAATTATGATGTGCAGTTGAGGACGAAGGATCTAATTCTATTGATTTTTGAAGGTCTCTAATTGCTGAATCTAATTCGCCAAGTTTTGCTTTAGCCCCTCCAGATAATGCCCATAAAGGAGCTGTGGCTGAGGATTCATTTAAGTTAGGTTTTACTAACTCAATTGCTTTTTCCGGTTCTCCAGATTTAATCAAACTCCGTACTTCGTCTTCTAAAGAAGATAAATCAATTTCTTTATTTGGAATATTTGTGCTTTCCATTTTTTCATCGATAAACTTAACAGTTTTTGCAGCGATTTCCAATTCATCTTTATCCAAAACCAAATTTGTATCCCTATCGTGCATTGTCGCTTCCCTTAGCAGAACTTCTTGATTTTCAATTCCGTGTTTAGCCATTACATCTTCAACATCTTCTTTGTTAAATTCATACGAGCTTATTTCTTCAGGACCACCTTCAAAAACTACCTCTTCACCTTTTTCAGGTGGGACCATTATTGCTGGAGTTGGAGCATTTCCTTTTTTTGCTGAACCCCAACCACTAACCTCTTTCCAATCTTTTACGGGGGATTTTTGAACTGCGCCAGAAGATTTGTCTACTATCGCTTTTAACAATGGATGGCCATCAAAAGTGCTCATTGCAGTCAATGCCCATTTGGTAGCTTCTGTATAATCACCAATTCTATCTAACAAAACAGCAAGATTTGCTGCAGCCGGGGCAAAAGAAGAATCAAGATCTAAAGCAATCTCAAATGACTGTTGTGCCCCCTTTAAATCTCCTTTTGTTTCCAATAAAACTCCTCTATTAAACCATGCCAAATACTGGCTTGGATCCAAACTAATAACGTGATTAAAAACCCTTAAAGAATCCGCATACCTCCCTTTTCGATAAAGAAATTCGCCCTCCGAGATTAATTCCTTAGGATCTTCAACTTCACCCTCAATAGGATTTTTTCCTTCCATAAATTCACACACTCTGCCCTTTCGTAGACAACTTGCGGTATTGAATCATGTCTTTGAATCTAACTAATAGAATATCAATTAATATTTATTGATTTTAATGGTAAAAGGTAATATCACCAACCTCTACGGGCAGATATGACTGATAAGGTAAAGGTTATGGGAATTTCAGGAAGTTATGGTAGCGAATCGAATAATTCAAAATTAGTTAAATTAGGACTAGAAGTATTATCTAATTTAGGTGCGGAAACATATTTTTGGGATTTAAATGAAAAACCACTCCCTCTTGTTGGCGAAGAAGGTAGTTGGGAAAATAAAAATGTAGCTGAATTTCAAAATCTTGCCACAGAAGTAAATGCATACTTACTATCATCACCAGAATACCACGGGTGCATGTCAGGAGTAATGAAGAACCAATTAGATTGGATATACAGCAAACATGTTAGTGGAAAAGCATTTGCATTAATGTCAACATTAGGAGGCCAATCTAATTCAAACACATTAAACCAAATGAGAATTGCAGTAAGATGGATTCATGGATGGGCAATTCCAGAACAAATAGCCGTTCCAAACATCAAAGAAGCCTTTAATGAAGATGGCCTACTTAATGATGAAAAATTAATTGAAAGACTGGAAAATACAATGAAAGCATTATTTGATGCAGCATTAATGCTTCAAAAATAATTTATTTCCATGTAGAGTTTTCATCCCCATACAGACTCACATCTAAATCTAATTTTTCATCTGGTTTAGGGAGAGGTTTTTTAGGATCTTTTACGCCTGGACCATTTGGCCACGATCCATCAAATTTATCATTTAACATCAACAAAAAACCCAATGATTCAAATTGTTTCAATGCAATTGCAGTACGTTCTTCAACAGGAGAAATATGCTCTGCAAATACTTCATCCATCACAACACAAATTTCTTCAAAAGTTCTTGTACCATCAGACAACTCCCACAATAAACTGTTCATATCATCTAAATTTCTTCTTAATTCCCTTGGACCATTCATTAATTTAAACATGAGATTCTCAAAAAAATAAAAGATTCTCCCAAATCCTTTTGGATTCCTTGATTCCTTCCAAATTCTAATTACAACTAATCTACCTGTAACTCCCAACTCATCTCTATTTAATTCTACAAGTCCTCTTCTAGCCCACCAAACAGGAGTTCTTGTTGGATAAATTTTCTTAAGTTCTTCCATGATCATACATCCATTCTTAAAGTCCAAATCAATAACGTAATCATTGAAATTACTCCTGAAATAGCTACAAACCTAAGCAATTCAACTCTTTCCGTATAATTCCTAAGATACCATGAAATCACACCACATAAATTCACAAAAAATAATAAAAAATACCAAAGATTAGGGAAATCCATCAAATATCACCTTTAATTTACGCCATCATCTTCATTATCTGGCATCAATGATCCGAAAGCGTCTTGAAGATTAATACTCTCATTAGCCGGAGGTCTAGAACTAGGTTGTGAAAATTGTTTTACATGTGTTTGATGAACAGCAGGAGTCTGTGACATTACTGTTTGTTGATATTGTGTCTGATTTTGAACTGTTTGTACTGAATTATAATTTGAATGAGGAACTACATTTTGATAATTTTGTTGTTCTTCTATTTCTTCATAACTTTCAGACCTCTTTTGTAAAATAATAATACCAACCAATGTCAAAATAACCCCTCCAAAAGTAAGCATTAAACCTTTTAAAAGTCCATTTTCTGAAAAGAATGTCGCCATTTTAGACTCTTGAACTTCTGAATTTACAGCCAATTCTATTTTCCAAGAATATAGATTATTGCCAACTGCATCTAAAACTCTTAACTCAATCTCATTTAATCCTGAAACAGCACCTATTTGCAAACTACAATCTAATCTTGATGTTCTACTAATTCCTGATATTGAAGCAGGTATTACAACCCGAAATTCCCCATCATTTGAAGGATCTTCACAAGACAAAAACCAGTTCTCCGGTATGTCACCCTCAATCTTTAAATCTTCAATTATTGACGATTTACTCGAAAAATTAATACTAAAATATTCAAAAGAAGATGGTGCAACAATTCCTGAAAGTAAACCTAACTCGGCATTTACATTCCTATAAATTGAAACATCAATTATTGTTGTATTTGTTAATGTTAATGATTCCCCTAATTGATTACTTCCTCCTTGAATAAACCAAATAATTTTTAATTCAGAAGGAATTGAAATTTCTGGTGGTACCATAATTAATATTTCAATTAAAGCTAATTGGTTTGTATCAAGAGGTATTGATGCCCATTGACCTGAAGAAAAATATTCATCTCCAAATGTTGGAACACTTAAAACGACACTAACACCACTATTAGCGGGTTCTTCTAATACAAATTTAACTTTTAATTGATTATCCATAGAATTTCCAGAATTAATAAGTGTTGCATTCAAAAGAATGTTTTCATCTGCTTCAGAGGAAATAAAACCAACAGGAGGAAAAACCCATTCCGGAGTAAACACCATTGCCGTAAGTCCAGTATAACTAAGATAATTATCAGTTAAATCAATCTCTGAATCAGTAAAATTTGAACTTATATAAATTCTAAAATTTATTGATAAATCGCTAGAAATATCTTTAGGGACCAATATATGTAATTTAAGAGTGATTACATTTAGACCTTCATATTCTGGAGATAATTCCACTAACTCAACAACATCGCCATTATCAGTAAACCAGTAATCCCATCCATAGGCAAAATTTTGTAAATCCAATAATACAACGTCAGCACCATTTCCGAAATTACTAATATTGAATGTAAGTATATTCTCACTTCCTGGTGAAAAATAATCATTTGATTGTAAATCACTAATTGTCAAATCACTCATCATCCTTACTGAGATCCCATTAAAAGGCAAGGATTGAACTAAATCCCCACTCCTTACGCTATTAATTATTGGAGTCAACAAAGGACCTGAATCTCCATTTTGGGCATTTTCTGGAATACTAATAATTACATTTACATCTAAAGATGTTAGGCCTGGAACTTCAAAAATATAGGGACTGGAACAATCTTCACCCTCTTCAATAATCATCCCCTCATGTAATGAAGTTACACTCCAACTCCTTGAACCGCTTCTAGAAATACACACTTCAAAAATATCAAAAGTAGTGGCATTATTCCATAAGGTGAACGGCAATTCAATTTCTGAACCCGGAATAGGATTAACAACAGCATCATCCAAATCATATACATCTACAGAAAATATAGCATTAGAGATCATACTAGCAGTAGCGTTTATCCTAATTACTGAAGATATGTCATTTCTAGTTTCACTTGTTGCTGTTAAAAGCAAACTACTATATTGGCCAGGTATAGTATCTTCAGGAATATCTACAGTCATCCTTATTGGAACCGATTCACCTGATTCAAGATTAATTTCTAATGGTTGATCCCACGAAATATCAAATGACCACTCATTCCTAAGTATTATTATATCTGAAGATATTTCAAAACTATCAGAAACATCTCCTGCATTTGTTAAGAGCGCAAAAATTTCACAACTATCCCCTGGCCTACAAAATCCATTTCCTTCTTCAAATTCAAGCACAGGCAAATAGGTCGGCAAAACATCTAGTTCGAACTCTTTTGAATCATAAGAGTTTGCAGAATTAATAGAGCTTAATTTAAAATTTAAATTCTCTACACCCAATGTAGAGTTTGCTGAAGGTTTAACACCAACAATTATTTCCCGATTCTCTCCTTTTCCTACTTCAATACCATTTTGAGGATCTATTGGCCCACCGTTTTTGTAGCTAACAGACCAATCCCAACCAGCAGGTAAATTTGTTATATCCATAGATAATTTATCTTCCAAATTACCATCATTAAAGATTTCAATCTCATGCTCAGACCATTCTTCTGCTGAGGTTTCCCCTGCAGAAACACTTAGAATCTTTGGATTATATTCCTCATCTCTAGCAGACTGGTCATAAACCATAACAAAATCGTCTATCCAATAACCAGAATCAGTATTTACTACATTTGAAACAAAATTAAATCTTAATTTACTATTAGAATTCATGTCTAATGGATTAACATTATAATTAAATAAATTCCAATTTGCTGCAGAAGAGTCGATAATCGCATTTATACTACCAAGTGTTTTCCAATTACCAGGAGAATTTTGTATTTGTAAGTTTAAATTATCCCCCACCTTACTTGCACCTGAAACTAAAAATGAAATCTGAAATGAACGAGAGGGGTTTGAAACCCTATCTCCAAAATTAATTACAGATGTATCCATATTTTCATTCCAATTATTTCCATAAGTTGTTGTTGATGTATCTCCGACATAAAAGGAGTTGCGATAAAAAGTGCTTGCATCATGAGGTGTTATCCCAGTATCTGTATCTATAGACCAATAAGTAGACATCGTAGTCCACATCCCTGCCGAATTAGCATTCTCATAGAGATTACCAATGGTGTAATGCCTAGATTTTTTATCATTTGAAGTATCATCATCTTGAGGATGTTGTGTAATTGCATTTATTGTATGGTTGCCTGAATAATCAGGTATCCAAGATAAATAAACCATTTTTGAACTTGAACCTGAAATACTAGAAACTTGAATTGTTTGATCAAAAATAATGAATTCTTCATACTCATTATGCTCAATATAAACCCGTAAATCAAATTGTCCGCTTGATGTAGAACCAATATTTTGTATTGTAATCCCAATTTGCTGCTCTTTATTCAACATTCCATCCACAATCCAAAGAGTAGAGGGTCGATTTACAGTATCACAACATGTATAACTAGACAATAGTCCATAATTTTCGAAATCACCATTATTGGAATACTGAAATTCAAATCCTGAAGGTGAGAGATTTATTCCACTTGACTTACTTGAAGAGTAATTATCATCAGAATTAAGAAGATATACATAATCACTAAAACCTACTGAAATTAAAGCCGCCAAACTTAGAACGGCTAGAATAACTCGAGAAGACACATAGTAGAGAAAACAAGATTGGTATTTCAATCCATTGACTGAAATTAAGTAATTTTATCTTGCTCAAGTGCTATTTCCAATTCTTTTCTTTCATTTTTTGTAGAATTTTGAGAAATAAAATAGATTAAAAATGCAGGCACTAATAATATCATAAAACAACCAATTAAAGCTGCCATTGACCACAACATTTCAGTTAATGCATCAATTTCAAATAATTCAACAGAAATTATTTCCTCATTAACATAATTTACACCAACTAAAGGATTTTTTTCTGTATGATTGCCATCAACTTCAATCGATATTTGCCACAACTTCGATTGATGAGTTTTATTAAATGTAGAATTAACCTCTAAAAGTGCTGATTCATAAGTTTCAGCCCTTACTGTACCTCCATCTCTTAATGCAGGATCTGGATGTGAAAGTGATATGAAATTTCCATTTCCATTTTCTAAAACCATAGTATGAGTAGAACCAACTTGGCAATCAATAGAAACCCAAACATAACCTCCATCTTTTTTTATGCGATCTGCACAATTAGTATCTGAATTTAATGCATCACCTAATTCGGGATGAGACCAAAAATTACCATCAATATTAATCACTTTCAAAACAGAATTCTCGGCAGCTCCTGAAACTGAAATGTTTATCCATGTCAAATTTGTAGTACTTGTTTCAAATTCCCATAACCAAACCGTTTTTCCATTCTGATAATCAGGACTATTACCAATTACAGATAATTCAGGAGAGGTAGTATTTTTTTCAGATTCATACAAATAATAACCAGAATTAGAAGTTGCACCATAAACTGCATAAGCCAATAAAAAAATAAGTGTAAATGAAAGCAACAATAACGTGCGAATCATATTTGGATTCTGCCTCATTGCTGCTCGCATGATTGGCCGAAAAATACTAACCGTTTCAAACTTCTTAGTAGATTTTCAAAGAGATTTAACTCCATCGTAGTTTT
>MDSZ01044293.1_pt1 | contig 11197 bp, 12 predicted proteins | sample 811201 | NCBI WGS metagenome assembly MDSZ01 (sample SAMN05326647, study PRJNA326480) | marine metagenome | isolation source: seawater | place: Indian Ocean: North | collected 2010 | reverse complement strand
GCTGTTGCGGCTTTTTTTGCTGGTGACTTCTTTGCTGTTGCGGCTTTTTTTGCTGGTGCTTTTTTTGCTGCCGTCTCTTTTGCAATTTTTTCTGATGCCGCAGCCTTTTTGGGAGCAGTTTTGCCCTCAGGTTTTGCTGTCTTCAACTTTTTTGCATCTTCGGCAATTTCGTTAATTTTCAGCAAAGTAAGGTCTTGACGATGACCTTGCGTACGGCGGTGATTTTTTCGGCGTTTACGTCGAAAAACAATGATTTTAGGTCCGCGTGTTTGACGTATGACTGTGGCGCTAATACCGGCTCCATCAACACGCGGTGTACCGATTTTAACATTGTCGCCATCGCCAAGCATGACAATGTCGCTCAAAATGATTTGTTCGCCTTCTTCGGCAGCCAGTCGTTCAACTAAAATGGTATCATCTTTTGAAACGCGGTATTGTTTGCCACCGGTTTTCACCAAAGCATACATGGCGATTTTCCTTATTTAAATATTTCAAACCTAGAACGATTGACCAAGCCAAAGACGCTCCAAACTATCGCAATCGTTTTATAGCCAGTCCTCAGAGCTTCCGGCCACTAGTTGTTTCCCAAATTAGAGCCAAACTCGCCAAAAAACCATTAACGATATATAGCGGGCTGGACTATACGCTTTGCGGCACTGCTGTCAAGTGTCCTGACACTTTTGCTATGCTTTTCCATCATGCTCTGAAACTAGGCCGTAGCTGAAATTTTTACTGGTCGTGCGCTGTTTTTATTTGGACCTCCTGTAGCCATTAGATTTACACTCTTTTCTATGCCAAGATTGTGAGTAGGTTGCGGTTTGAGAAAGCTGGCTTCTAAGTATAACGGCTTTTTAGAAATTGGGCATGGAGTCCATCCATTTTCAGATTTGACTTTAAAATCAGTAAACTTGGCATTGATGTTACAAGCTGGATATTGGAACAGGTAATGATAGTTCCTTCGCAGAGGTGCTTGAAAATTTGATTATCATAGATTTGTGCAGTCGGGGATTGGTTTTGGCTTTTTGGCAATCCGCATCGTGCAAACGTGTAGACTTACATTTACCTCACTAGCTCTGGCTAGTTCGGTTAATTCCGATTATGCTGCCAACTAATTGGACTCCTGCACTTCGGTCTTAAGTATTGTTAATGAGGTTTATTTGGTGTTGACTCGGATAAAGCAGGTGAAGATTCCAGCTCCAGATGCGCTTGGAATTGATGATGTAATGGCAATTTATCAGGCCCTGCAGCCGGCCATGCCAGCTGGCACAATTGGTGCAGCTAAGCCAGCATTGCGTCTGATAGACCTTCTCGATGAATTTGATGGGTTAGTTATTGATGGATATGGGGTTATCAATGTTGGGGATGTCCTGATTGACGGTATCACCGCTCTGCTAGATATTGCTGCTAGTAGGAACATACCAGTGATTGTTTTAACTAATGGAGCCAGTTTTTCATCAGAGCGTGCTTGGAAAAAATATCAGGATTGGCATCTGCCGATTGCGCGTGCCGATGTCGTATCCAGCCGGGACGCCCTTGCTGTTCAAGAAACAGAGAGCCAAACAAGGCGGCCAGATGGAACCAAAATTGGCTGCTTCGGACGGAACATTGAATCGCTTGCTGGGAATCATGTTCTGGCCTACGGCCATGATGATGATTTCTGGCAACGGGCAGATGAATTTGTGTTTCTTGGTGCGCTTGATTGGGAGGAAAATGATCAGGCTGCTCTTGAAGCAGCGATGTTAGCTCACCCGCGGCCCCTCCATATTGCAAACCCTGATGTAACTGCCCCGCAGGCAGGATACAGATTTTCAGCTGAACCGGGATATTGGGCAGCGCGGCTGATACAGGCCTCGCTTAATCAGGGAGTGAAAATTGACGTAAGATGGTATGGTAAACCCTATAGCCCAGCCTTTGATTTGGCTTTGTCTCGAATGCAAACAAGGCTCGGCTGCCACTCAAAACAGCAGCTTGACAGTTACTTGGATGCGGGCCGCATTGCTATGGTTGGTGATAGTTTACATACTGATATCTTGGGCGGTGCTGCTGTTGGGATGACTACAGTTCTGATTACTGAGCATGGGCTGTTTAAGGGGGTGGATGTGTCGCGTTTTTGTAAGGCATACGGGTTATTTCCTGATTGGATGGTTAAAACACTTTAGCATTTTGGGGTTTGAGATGGAACGCAAATTTCTTTTACAAGGCCTAGAAACCCGGGCTTCGATTGGCATTTATGATTATGAACGCGCCGCCTTGCAACGCATTAAAATAGATGCTGAATTGCTACTTGATTCTGGCACCGAGCCGTTGGATGATGAGATTGGTAGCACGCTGAATTATGATACAATTCGCAATACGATCATAGATATTGTCTCAGCTCAGCACTATGATCTTCAAGAAACACTCGCCAGAAAGTTGTTTGATGCGCTGCATTCACTTGATGATGTGAAATCGGTTCGAGTGCGAACATCAAAGCCGGACGCATATAATGATTGCGAGACGATTGCATATCAGCTGAGCAATTTCTAAACAGCCGTTATCCTAACCGATCAAGTTTAGCCTTTAACAGGTCAAAGTCGTCCCGAATTGACTGAAGATGATCCTCGCTTTGACTATTGGCACCGCTACGGATGTTATCGAGGCTTGCCCCGAGTGCATCCTCGGCGCGGCCTTTGTGATTAAGGAACGCTTCCATTGTCCGTTCAAGATAGCGCGATAAAATGGGCTCCATGCGATCGCCATAAAATCGAATTATTTGTTGTAAAACACCAATTGGCAGCAATCTGTGGCCCTTAGATTCAATTTCTAAGATGATCTGAATAAGGGTAAATCTTGTCAAATCCTGGCCACTTTTCACGTCAATAACACGAAAATCAATATTTTTTTTAACCATAATGGTTAAGTCTTCGATGGTCACGTAGCGCGATGCGCCTGTGTCATAAAGACGGCGGTTCGAATACTTGCGGATCACCACTTGATTTGGAGCCTGTTTTGGCATCATTTACAGCCTATGTTAAAAAAGAGGCACTTCTGTTAGCAAAAGTTTGAAATGGATGCAATGTTGCGATGCAAAATAAATTTTTGTAACAAGAGTATTGACCATTGAATTTTATAATGCGCTGCAGCAAACAGGACTTGCTTTAGATGTATGATGATGTTGCTGAATTTCGAGGCTTTTATCAAACTGGCCTTGGCCGGTGTGTTTCTAATCTGATTCGGGACCAAATTAATACATTCTGGCAGGGCGGTTCATCCATTGCCTCCGCTTGTCTTGGCTATGGGCTTCCGTTTATTGATAAAATGGCGCCTCCGCTTGCCTTTATGCCTGCACGCCGCGGTGGAGTCATTTGGCCGTTAAACTCATCGGTACGCAGCTGTGTGGTACAGCCTGATTTCTTACCACTTCCTGATGTCTATTTGGACCGGCTTCTTCTAGCGCATGCGCTGGAGTTTGAGCATGATCCTGGGCGCGTTTTGGACGAATGCTGGCGGGTGTTGGATGGAGCTGGTCGACTATTGGTAATCGTTCCTAATCGGAGTGGTCTATGGGCGCGGGCTGAACGTTCGCCCTTTGGTCATGGGCGTCCATTTTCTGGCCGGCAACTTCGGCGGTTATTGAAATTCCATGGCTTTGAGCCGCGTAAGACGAGTCGTGCTGTCTTCATACCACCATTATCAGGCCAACTTTTTCAACGTTTTGCGCCTGCAATTGAACGTATTGGCGGGAGACTGTGGCCAGCAATGGGCGGGGTTCTTCTTGTCGAGGCAGATAAAATACTATATGCAGCTTCGACAAAGCGACAAAAGCGGCGTCGACAGAAAATTACCGGCACGCCTGCCTTAATTGGACAATCGCGCGATTCATTGTTGCCAAAGAGCTCATCGCAGGCGTGTCAGTGTCCGGCTAATGCTCGATCAATGGGGCTCTGACCACAAAACAATGGTTCAAAAGGCGAGGGATGGTATGCATGAGTAAAGATTTGGACCAGTTGCGAGAGGCCATTGATGTCCTTGATGAAGAGATATTGAATGCGCTGACGAAACGAATGAAATTGTCTGAGCAAGTGATTGCCGCCAAAAATGGCATTGCGGCTTTTCGCCCTGGGCGGGAGGCTGCACTGGTGCGTCAGCTCGTTGTAAAAAGTAAGGCCGACGGGCACAACTTGCCTCCAGACGTAATTCTGGGTGTGTGGCGCCAAATCATGGCAGCGAGCCTTAGCCTGCAGAACGGCAAATTAGCTTGTGCTGTGCACAATCAGGTCATGCCGGCGGCGGCATGGCATATGGGAAGCTCGCTTGAGGCGACAGTTGACGATGAGATTGCGCAGCTGATTGGTGCAGTGGCAGCGGGCCAATGCCGTTATGCGCTGGTGCCTGCTGATCATCATCATCATCGTGACCTTCTTGCCAGTCTTGATCTTCACCATCATTTAAAAATCATTGCGCGGACACCACTTTATGACATGCGATCTTTGCGTCAGGCGTTCATAATTGCCGATTACTTGCCGGATCCATCTGGCGATGACATAAGCCTTTATGCCGTTCGAAAAGTACATGGCTTTGACCTTATTGGCATAGAAGGACATTATGAACTATCACCACCGTCCGGCGTGCCGAGTGACGCAAGGCATATTGGGGCATACGCGTGCTAGTAAGTGGCATGTACAGGTAGAGTAGGTAGCGATGAACAGGGGTTTTACCGCTCTTGTAACGTGGATATTTTGAAGGCAAAAGAATGACAGTTATTTACGATAAGGTGACGATAATAGGCATGGGGCTAATTGGGGCCTCGATTGCGTTGTCTATTCGACGAGGTGGCCTTGCTGGGGAGGTTGTTGGTAGTGATCATTCGGCGGATGTTGCCAGTGCGGTGGCAAGACTGCAAATAACCGACCAGTTTGAAACTGATGTCGAAATTGCGGTAAAGGATTCTGATCTTGTTATCATGGCTGTTCCGGTTGGGGCAGTTGGAGTGCTTGCCGAAAAGATTATTCCACATATGAAGGCGGACGCTGTTCTCACTGATACTGGATCAACCAAAGCATCAGTATTACGTGATGTAGCCCCGCATTTGCGTGATGATATCCACTGGTTGCCGTCTCATCCGCTTGCTGGAACTGAGCATTCGGGGCCAGGAGCCGGATTTGAATCGCTGTTTGATGGGCGTTATTGGATTGTTTTGCCACTTGATATTAATGAGGCGGTGGTTGCTAAATTTGAGACATTTGTTGGCGGCCTGGGCTCTATTACAGAACGCATGCGGGCTGATTACCATGACAAGGTTCTGGCTCTGACATCACATTTGCCCCATTTGATTGCTTACACGATTGTTGGCACCGCGGTTGATCTTGAAACTCAATTAAAAAATGATGTAATCCGCTTTTCCGCATCTGGTTTTCGAGACTTCACCCGTATAGCGTCATCTGATCCAGTGATGTGGCGGGATGTATTTTTAAACAATGATGCTGCGGTGCTTGAGATGTTGCAGCGATTCTCCGAGGATCTCAGTTATCTTCAGCGCGCAATCCGCTGGCAGGAGGGTGAAAAACTGGAGGAGTTATTCACTCGTACTCGTGAAATTCGTCGTTCGATCATTGATGCGGGTCAAGATTAATTACGTAATGGTTCGGTTAGGTATTTTGCATATTCACGGGCCAGAAGCCGAATGATATCCTTTTCTTGCCACCATGTTTCAAGGGTCAAGTCAAATGGGCTCACTGGCCAAAAATAAAGCTCCATTTCCGGCAACTGGCTGGTGAATACATATTTCGCCCGTGGCATATGATAATTTGCTGTAACGACGCGCAGGGATCGGAAATTATTTCGCACGGCCCATCGCGCTGCGGCGACGGCATTGCCGCGCGTATCGCGTGCTTCAAACTCCAGCGTCACACAACAATCCAGTAAAGTCCTGACGGCAGCATTGAGGTCCAATTCTCTTGCTAATATGGTTTTATTTACTCCCCGTCCAACCCCAGATACTAACAACGCTTGGCCAGACCTAATTTGGAGGAGGCGCAAGCCATCAGCAAGCCTCTGCTGCCCGCCCGTTATCACCACAATCCCATCTGTTGCTGGGCGTAATGATCCAGATGTTTTTGGCAAAGTAAGGACAAAATGTTGCAGGCCAGCCAGAAAACAGGCGAGCATAAAAAGCCCACTTATAAAGGCAAGCCTCATCACTTTTAATATTTGTATTGCCACAAGCCTAATTTACCTTCTGTCACCTGCTAATTTCTAAAAATATTAAACGCCAGATAGTTATTTGGGAATGTGTATTTGAAGGTAATTCCATGCTGCTGACTTGTCAGAGCAACGCTAATCCAGTTTGAAGATGGTACGGGACATAACGCTTGGGCTATAATGTCCGGAATAGCAAAGAAAATTCTGATTTATTAGCCGTTACCAAAAACCTACGAATAATTTCTTCCTCAGAATTATGATGGCATATTTGGAAAGTTGGGTATTGTTTCGTCATTTATGTAATCCTCAATTGTGCGTGCAGGCCGCAGCAAATGTGCTGTCCCGTTTATTACCATCACTTCAGCGGCTGGCGACCGGCTGTTGTAGCTTGAGGCCATGGAAGCTCCATAAGCTCCGGTCGATAGAACGGCTAATCCATCGCCGGCGGCAAGGTCCGGCATATCGTGATTTAGCCCAAGATAATCGCCGGTTTCGCACACAGGCCCAACAATATCTGCTCTGCCAACTGGAATTCCTGTCTCATTTAGGGGCCAGATTGCGTGATGCGCTTCGTATAATGTTGGGCGAAGAAGATCATTCATCGCCGCATCAACGATGATGAAACGCTTATCATCTCCCTGCTTGACGTAAATGACCCGCGTGACAAGCACACCATTATTGGCAACGATTGATCGCCCAGGCTCAAACCCAAGTTTAAAGCCTTGCCCAGAAAACAATCGTTCAATAAGTGCGCCATATTCACGAAAATCCGTTGGACTAGCTGTGGTGTAGTCGACGCCGACACCCCCCCCAAGATCAAGATTTGGCACTGGCAAGCCAGCATCCCGAAGCTTTAGCGCTAAAGCAAGGAGTGCGGAGTAAGCATGTTCAAAAGGCACCATATCGCGAATTTGTGAGCCGATATGGACTGCAAGGCCGGAAGGATCGATATGCGGATCGTTCACCAATTGTTTGTATAGGTCACTTGCCTTGTGGCGACTTGTTGAAATGCCAAATTTTGTATCGCGCTGGCCCGTTGAAATTTTTGCATGGGTACCCGGGTTCACGTCAACATTTACGCGCAATGCAACAGGTGCGACAACGTTCATTTCAGTGGCAACAGCGCTGATTGCGGCAACTTCTGCTGGTGACTCCGCGTTTATCTGACCAATGCCGCAAGCTAAGGCCTGCCGGATCTCATCTGTAGTTTTTCCGACACCGGAAAACACCACATCACTGGGTTTGATGCCAGCGGCGATGGCTCGAGCTAATTCACCGCCAGATACAATGTCCATGCCACCGCCAAGCTTGCCAATCAAAGCCAAAACGCCAAGGGCAGAGTTGGCTTTCATGGCAAAATGGATTTTGCCTTTTACTGGAGCCACGGCTTGTTGGAAGCGGGTAAACGCATCAGTAATGCCTGTTGCCGAATATACGTAGACAGGAGATCCATATTGATCGGCAATATCGACAAGCGGCAGACCATCAACAGATAGCTGTTTATTATCATCACGATGAAAGGCGCACATGATTATTACTGCGGCTCCTAATAACCCCGCCGAGCCTAACTGGCGGAGGTTTGGGTTTGGGTTTGGCTTTTTGCCGGAATTTCAGACGGCCTATAGGGATCCCCACGTTTACCACACCCGGCAAGGCCAAATGTCAACATGATACTGACAAGGCTGGCAAGAATGAAGGTGTTGTACATTGCTACTCCTTTAAATGATGTGGGTTTAATGTCAACCAATGGCAAATCGCTTTCTTGCATCGGCAATTCGCGCTCGCACTTCATCAGGGGCGGTCCCGCCAAAGCTGGTACGCGCTGCGGCTGCGCTTGCAACAGATAAAAGACCCATTATATCGGGCTTAATCTGCGGTTCGATGGCCTGAAAAGCGGTTAGACTCATATCTTCAAGACTTAGCCCCTTTTCGGCAGCTGCAGCGACAATTGAACCGCTTTTATTGTGCGCTTCGCGAAATGGCATCCCAAGCTCACGTACCATATAATCAGCAAGATCAGTCGCGGTAGGAAAGCCAGCTGTCAATGCTGCGAGCATGGTTTCTGGTTGCGGTGTCATGTCGCGAATCATGCCGGTGGTTGCTGCGAGCGCAACTCCTAAAGCATCTGCCGCATCGAACACGCCCTCTTTATCTTCCTGCATATCCTTACCATAAGCGAGTGGCAATCCTTTGAGAACAATCAACAAGCCGTTTAAGGCGCCGATAACTCGACCGGGCTTTGCTCGCACAAGTTCAGCCGCATCGGGATTACGCTTTTGTGGCATGATTGATGAGCCGGTGGTAAAGGCATCCGACAAGGTGATAAAGCCAAAGCGATCTGAAGACCAAATCACTAATTCTTCAGCAAAGCGCGACAAATGAACAGAACAGATTGCCGCGGCAGCTAAAAATTCCAGAGCAAAATCACGATCTGAAACTGCATCCATGGCATTGGCGGCAGGCCTGTCGAAACCAAGTGCATTTGCTGTCATATGTCGGTCGGTCGGAAAGGATGTGCCGGCTAGTGCTGCTGCCCCAAGCGGTGATTCATTAAGTCTTGATCTGGCATCTGTAAATCGTCCGCGGTCGCGTCCCAGCATTTCTACATAGGCCATCAGATGAAAGCCGAATGTTATGGGCTGTGCGGTTTGAAGATGGGTAAATCCAGGCATTAGCAAGTCAGCGTGCGCCTCGGCTTTGTCCAGCAGGGCACCCTGCATATCGGCAAGCGCTGTGTCAACAGAGTCAAGTAGATCACGCACCCATAACTTGAAATCGGTGGCAACCTGATCATTGCGCGACCTTGCCGTATGAAGGCGGCGCGCTGGTTCACCAATCAATTCAGCTAATCGCGATTCTATGTTCATATGGATATCTTCAAGTTCTTCGGAAAATACAAAATCACCAGTTTCAATTTCCACGGCAATTTGCTCTAGTCCTTGTTGAATGGCTGTGCAGTCAGCTTCGGAAATTATCTTGCAGGCGGCAAGCATGCTAGCATGCGCTCTTGATCCAGCAATGTCTTGACGAAAAAGTCGCCGATCATAACTTATCGACGCATTAATTTCTTGCATCAATTGCGACGGACCACTTGAGAAGCGACCGCCCCAGATGCTAGACTTTTTGACATTCGGCGATGTTTTTTCGTTCTTGTTCATGTCATCAACTAGTTGAGTGAAAAATTCCTTTGTCTTATACGCGGCTTTCATTAAATTTTCAGCCAAAAATCGCATTTTCGTCTAGACGGCAGATTTTGAAGAGTGTTGCGCTAATGTCTGCGGCTGCGATTTGGCCCAGTTTTGTGGGCGCGGTCACGCCGCCATCACGTCATTTCGCTCCGCCCATGTCCAACGTCATTCTGGACAAAGACGGCAAAAGCTTGAACCTTGCGGCTTTTAAAGGCATGCCAGTTTTGATAAATTTTTGGGCTACATGGTGCCCACCGTGTGTCGCTGAATTGCCAGCCCTTGATCAGGCTGCAGATAAACTTTCTGGGCTGGTGGAAATTTTATTGATTTCGGTTGATCGGGGTGGCAGTAAAAAGGCCTTACCATTTTTGCATAGTAAGAGCATTAAACACCCGCATTTGGCATTTGATGCCAAAGGTGCGCTATCGCGCGAAATGGGTGTTAGAGGGTTGCCAACAAGTTTTTTACTTGCCGCTGATCAACGTTATTGCTGGACCTTTCTTGGTCCCCGTGAATGGGCAGATGCTGAAATCATTGCCGAATTGCAGCGTCTTCTTGAAGATTAAATAAGGAGGCAAAAATTTACATCGAAAGGTCGACAATTAACTCTATCTTCTCATGTGGAATATCATTACCGAGATCACCTAGTTATCCGAGCTCTTTTTCTAGTTCGGGAACTGCATCAAATAAATCAGCGACTAACCCATAATCAGCAACTTGGAAAATCGGAGCCTCATCATCTTTATTAATTGCGACGATGATTTTACTGTCTTTCATGCCGGCTAGGTGTTGGATTGCACCGGATATACCGACTGCCAGATAGAGATCTGGCGCAACCACTTTACCGGTCTGGCCAACTTGATAATCGTTTGGAACAAAGCCCGCATCAACAGCAGCTCGAGAAGCGCCAACAGCGGCCCCTAACTTATCGGCAATTTTTTCAAGCATGCTGAAATTAGCGCCATCTTGCATGCCGCGGCCACCTGAAATTACAATTGGTGCTGAGGTCAGCTCTGGGCGTTCCGAACTGGAAAGCTCAGACTTTACATAGGTAGATAAGCCAGCATCTTCTGTACTTTCTAATATTTCGGTTCTGGCACTGCCTCCCTCACTGGCAGCGGCTTCAAAAGCGGTGCCGCGTACTGTTATGACTTTGATGGCTTCGCCTGACAAGACTGTTGAAAGCGCATTACCAGCATATATGGGTCGCTGGAATGTGTTAGCGTCGATAATTTTGGTAATGTCGGAGATTTGCATCACATCAAGCAGTGCGGCAAGTCTTGGCATTACATTTTTACCGTTAGTGGTTGCCGGTGCCATGATGTGGGAGTATCCGATTGACAGGTTTTGAAGGAGTGGGGCAAGATTTTCGGCAAGACTGTTTTCAAAAATTTTATCATCAGCAATCAGAACTTTATCAATTCCAGCTATTTTGGCTGCGGCTGCCGCAACATTGCCGCTGGAATCACCACTTACAAGAATGTCAATGTTGCCACCAATTTGAGTTGCGGCAGTTACAGTATTCAATGTCAGAGGGTTTAGCTGTCCATTATCATGGTCACATAGGATTAAGACGCTCATAATTTAGATCACCTTTGCTTCATTTTTCAATTTATTAACTAGCTCTTGTACATCGGCAACCTTGATGCCGGCGGCTCGAGCCTCTGGTTCCTCCACCTTCACAATGGTTAGGCGTGGCGTGATGTCCACACCAAAGTCATTGGCATCTCTACTGATAAGCGGCTTTTTCTTTGCTTTCATAATATTTGGCAATGATGCGTAACGGGGCTCGTTTAAACGTAAATCCACTGTTATAATTGCTGGCATAG
>MDSZ01162254.1_pt1 | contig 11198 bp, 12 predicted proteins | sample 811201 | NCBI WGS metagenome assembly MDSZ01 (sample SAMN05326647, study PRJNA326480) | marine metagenome | isolation source: seawater | place: Indian Ocean: North | collected 2010 | reverse complement strand
TACAAGTTTTTGAAATTAATTTTCTATTCATCATAACCGTAGATAAACCTATATCACAAGAAAATAGAAGTTTCTTATAATCTATAAAAGTTTGGGCTTTAATAATTTTTTTACTCTGTTTGTTTGTACTTAAGATTTCATAATCTGTATGAGATGCTAAAAGATTGTTTTTGATCATATAATTTAATTGTAATTTAATCTTATTTTTTTTCCATAAATCATCAGCATCTAGAAAAGCTATATATTTCCCTTTTGCTTTTTTTATTCCTATATTTCTTGATGTTCCAGCACCTAGTGTTTTTTTATTAATTATTAATTTAATTCTATTATCTGATTCTTTTATATTATTTATTAGTTTTAAATCAGCACGATTTTCATCATCATAAACGATGATTACTTCTAAATTTTTATAGGTTTGTGACAAAATCGAATTTATAGTTTTTTTTATAAATTTTTTTTTTTTAAAATATGGGACAATCACACTAACCAATATCATATTATTACTTTATAGAATTCAAAATTAATTTAGCCCTTCTGTTTAAGGAATATTTTTTACCAAGTAAGTAATTATTTTTAGAGATTATAAACTGTTTTGCTGACTGATTTTTAAGTTTAAATATTTCATTTTTCCAGGAATAAGGGTTTTTGTAATTCTTAATGAATATTGCATTTCTTTTATCTTTTATGATTTCCTTTAAAATTTGAAAATCTGAACAAATTATAATTTTACCAGCACATAAATAATCAAACAGTTTTAAAGGAGATGTGTACTTTGTAATATCAGAAACATCTCCATCTACAGTTATTGATGAAATATAAGGAATTATCAAAATATCCATTTTACTCAAAGCTAAAGGGATTTCGCTATAAGGAACATAATTTTTTATATTCAAATTTTTAGATAAATTATTTAATTTTGATTTTGATACCTGATTTAAGTCACCATATAAATAATATTTATTTTGATTATCTATTTTAGATAATTCAAAAACAAGATCAACTCCTCGAGATTTATATAAAGAACCAAAATAACCTATTTTAAAATTCTTTTTTATTTTTTCAAACTTAAATTTATTTTTTATTGAAGATCCACTTGGTAATATTAATGTTTTATTTGCATTTATAAATTTTTTACTCACATATTCATACTTTACACCATTAGTAATTGTGACAATTTTTAAAATATATTTTGAATCAAGATATTTGGTAAGTTTAATTAAAATTTTTACTATTCTTGTTTCATTATTTAAACCATTATGAAGTTCTATAATTACTTTCTTTCTTAAAAGAACTAATAAAAAACAAGTAAATAAATTTCTAGTAATATAAAGGTCTGGTTTGAAATTTAAACTTGCGATTATTGAAATTAATGAAAAGAGATAATATTTAAATTTTAAAGGAAATTTCTTAAAATTTTTTATACTTTTAATTTTGAATTTTGATTTAACATCATAAAGTTTATAAATATCCTCAATCTTACAATTAGTATTTCTCGTAATCAACAATACTTCATTTTTTAGCTCTGTAAACGCTTCACAAATTTTAACTGTTGCAATAGAATTTGCTGATTTAGCGGGAATAGTTGAATTTGTCATATAGCAAATTCTCATTTCAAATTGCTCACTTTCACTTTAAATAAAACATAATAGATGTTTTTAAGCATATAAGTTCATTAGGATAAATTCAAACTTGAATAATATTTTTCCCAGAAATTTTTTTTGATTTATAAACACCTCTACAATCAAATATTAATTTAAAATTATTTTTTATAAATTTATAATCAAATTTATCATGATCTGTAACAATTAATGCACAATCATAATTTTTTGCATTTTTCATATTTAATTTAATTAATTTCTTTTTAAATTTAATTTGCCGCCCTATTTTAATCTCTTTAAAAAAAGGATCTATTACATCAAAATTAATTTTTTTCTTATTGAATATTTTCATAAATTCAAATGATGGACTTTCTCTATCATCATCAACATTTTTTTTGTAAGAAATACCAAAAATTAATATTTTTGGTTTTTTATTAAAAAATTTTAAAATTTTATTTGTAATTATTTTTGGCATATTATTATTAATTTTTGCTGAACTTTTTAATAGTAGTGGGTCGTAACCTTTTTTTTTCGATATCCAAGATAAATAGTAAGGATCAATTGGAATGCAATGGCCGCCCAAACCGGGGCCAGGGACAAATTTCTGAAAACCAAAATTTTTAGTAGCGGCTGACTCAATTACATTATGTACATCTATATTTAAATTATTACAAATTATTTTCATCTCATTTACTAAACCAATATTTATTGATCTATATAAATTTTCTAATAGCTTGCTAGTCTCTGCTTCTTCCAAAGTATGACATGAAAAAGTTTTTTTTGTTATATTTTTATAAATTAGTTTTAATAATTTTAAACATAAAAGAGTATATCCAGAAATAACTTTTGGTGTTTTATTGTAGCTAAATTTTTTATCGCCAGGATTTTCTCTTTCAGGGGAGTAACCAAAAAAAATATTTTTTCCAATTTCTAATTTTTTATCACTTAAAACAATTTCGTTAGCTAATTTTCTTGTGACACCAGGATATACTGTGCTTTCTAAAATAATAATTTTGTTCCTTATATTAATCTTTGATAAATTTTTATAACAATTTTCTAGGTAACTTAAATCTGGTTTATTTTTTGATTTTAAAGGTGTTGGCAGACATATTATAATTATATCTACGTTTCTTAAAATTAAATAATCTGTACTTATTTGCGAATAATTTTTTTGAAAATATTTAATCTTTATTGAGTCAATCGGTGATTTTCCTTTTTGTAGCAATCTTATTTTTTTTTTATCGTTATCGACACCAAAAATTTTTTTACAACCTGATTGTAAAAACTTTTTCACAAGTGGCAAACCAACATAACCAAGGCCAACAACACCAATTTTGTGTTTATTAGAATTTAATTTTCTAAACAATATATTATAAGATTTTGTTTGCATGGAAATAATTAATCATTACTTTAAACTTAAATTATGTCTTTTTTATAATATTTTTAGGAATAGGTTTAAATTTACCTATATTTTTTGTGCTTTTTTGCTTTAATAATTCATAATAATATTTTGGATTGAGTCCGTTAGCTGGTCTTATAATCTTAATATTATTCCTAGTGAATTTTTCACCGCGTTTTATTTCTTTAAAAGCAAAAATTGAACGACAATATCTTTTATTTTTTAATTCGGATTTTTTTCTATAAAAAAAATTTTTTCCTTTTAAATTAAAAGCTTTATCGATATCTTTTCTAAAGTTTTTAAAATCTTTAGCAACTAAAGAAAATTTAGAATCTATTCCAGTCTTTGAATCTATAGAAATATGTTTTTCAACAATTGTTGCACCCATCATAATAGCTGCTTTAACTACATCATTATCAGTCGAGTGATCTGAAAAGCCAATAGGACAATCAAAAGTTTCTTTTAATATTTTTAAATTATTCATATTAAAATCACTTAATTGAGATGGATAATTACTGACACAATATAAAATCGAAATATTTTTGATCCCGCTTTTTTTTGCAAATTTATAGGTATCTTTAATTTCATTTAATTGTGCCATCCCAGTCGAGAGTATTATTGGTTTTTTTGTTTTAGCAATTCTTTTTATTAAGGGTAAATGTGCAATTTCAGGAGAAGCTAACTTATAGATAGGGCAATTCAAATCTTCTAGGAAATCTACAGATTTTTCATCAAATGGACTTGAAAAGCATAAAATATTAATTTTTTTACAAAATTTAAATATTTTTCTTTGTAATTCGTAACTCATTGCTGATTCTTTATATAAATCCCACAAATATTTTTTTTTCCATAAACCCTCTTTCATAAAAAATATTTTATCTTTAGAATTAAATGTCATTGCCTCCGGTGTTAATGTCTGTATTTTTATGGCATCAAATCCACTAGATTTAGCTTTAATAATAATTTTTTTTGTTAAATTAAAATTATTTAAGTGATTGCCTGATATTTCTCCTATTAAATTGACTTTTTTTGAACTGAAGTTTTTTTTGAAAGTTTTCAATTTATTTAGGTAGGGAGTATTTAATAGGTTTTTCAAACTTATCTGATATTCTTCTAACTCTTGTGAATTCATCTTTTGGGGATGTAAGATGAAAGCCTAATAATTTTTTTTGAGAGTCATTGAGTTTATTAAATATTTTTAAAGGTGTATTTTTTGTGAAATCAAATGATGGTTTAATCCACCATCTAGCATAACCAAGTATAAGTCCCCATCTGTCATCATCGCTAATTTTACCACCTGAGCCACCATGCCACAAAGAACCATTGAAAATTATTACACTACCAGCTTTAGCATTGATATAATTAAGTTTTTTATATATTTTGTTATCTTCTGGGTAAGTCTTTTTTTTATGACTTCCGGGTAACACTGTTGTGGTACCATTACTTTTATTAAAGTCATTCAAGCACCATAAGGCATTAACCTTTAATAAATAATTTACTCCCGGTAAACCACTGTCTATATGCAGTTGTTGGTTATGTGCATTCCTAAGTGGAGAGCGAGCTGAAATATTATTTAAATAATATGGCTCTTTATTATTATATGATCCTTCTTTTAATAAAATATCTAAAATTTGAATTATTAAAGGATGTTGAAATAATTTGAACCAGTTTATGTTCTTATTATGAAGATTAAATACTGTTTTTTCTAAAGCTTTTGATTGTAAATTTTTTTTTTTAACTTTACCAGGGCTAGCATAAAACTTTGAATATTTTCTAAAATCATTATTGAGTTGTTCGCAAAAATTACTACTATCTTTTTTCGAAATCAAATTTGGAATAATTACAAATCCTTTTTGTTTCACCTCATTAACTATAGATTTGATTTTTTTTTTATCTATTTTTTGCATAAATAATTGCTGTTCTTCCAAGATTAATTTCAGCTAGTTTTTCATAAAATTTATTTAAAATTTTTTCATTTTTTGTTTTAAGAAAATTTTGTTCAAAACTTATTCTTTTTTTATGACATTTTTTTCCGAGAGATCTATCAGAAACATAATTATCACCAAATAATAAAAAAATTTCAAAAGGAAAACTAGAGTCCCTTTTTTTAACAATATATTTATTCTTATTTAAAAAATTTTCGAGAGTATCATGAGAAAAATAATTTAAATGTGCTGGGGGTGAAACCCACCATTGCTTTTTAATTTTGTTTGCCAATCTACCTGTTGATTGGAAATCATTGAAATCATTAGGAACTTCAATAAAAAGAATGCCATTCTTTTTTAAGATTTTTTTTATTTTCTTTATTATAGAAACAGGATCTCTTAGATGTTCAAGCACATTATTCATTATAACAAAATCAAATTTTATATTGCCGAAAACATCTAATTTCTCTAAATTAGAAATCTCAGCTTTTAATTTTTTCTTTTTACAATATTCTATCGCATCATCAGCTGAATCAAGTCCATAGCAATCTAAACCTCTGTTTTTCAAATACAAAATGCACTGTCCCCAGCCACAACCTATATCAAGCACTTTTTTCTTTTTTAAATTTTTTGTAAAAAATTTGAAATTTTCATAAATTTTTTTCCATTTATAGTCATAAAAAATTTTTTCTTTAAGCTGTTCTTTCAAGGCAGAATTATTTAGCTTCTTGTAATTTTTTGTATAAAAGAATTTTTTATAAAATTTGTCTAGTTCTTGTGTAGTTGGAGTAGGTTTTATTTGAAAAAAACCAAACTTATTTTTTTTTAAGCTATATTTCATTATCAGACCTTTAGTTTAATATAATCGGATGTTTTTGACCATCCAATATTAGCTATTACATCAATAATAGACAAATTTGAAACAAAATTTGTAATTCCTTTTTGAGAATATTCTTTTGTAAAGTAATTAATAAAACTTATTGGGATTTTAGTTTTTAAGCTATAATTATCCTCAGACAAATATTCTTGTGCTCCAGGTGTAGAGATATATTTTGATGCAGAAATCTTATCTAAAATATTTATAACTTTTTCTGTTCTTTTTCCTTTAACTTTAAGATCACTTGAATTAATAAACTTTACTTTGTTATTGCCCAATTTAGCTGATATATATTTTATTATTGAAATATTGATTTCTGTTAAACTTAACGTTTCTAAATTTTCTAAAAAATCTATAATCTCAACTATACAAGAATAATTTTTGTGATTTTTATATGCTTCTTTAATTTTGAGATTAATATTATTTTTAAGAACATCTTTGTCTGTAACTTCAATCTGATTTAATAATGTGAGTAAACTTCTTTTTTTTATTGGTAAAGTTAACCAGGAAACTTTATTTGCTAAAAGTATTTTATTTCTATTATGCCAAGAACCTTTAGAAAATTGCACATCATCCAAAAAAACAAATTTTTCTACTTCATTTATTAAATGGAAATAACCTACCCAAGGTAAAAAAGTTGGCTGCATTATTGCACATTTCATATTAATAAAAAAAAACTAAAGATTATTTAATTAATTTTTTTGCTAATTTGCTTACAGACTCATCTCTAGCCAATATTTTCTTAATAATTTTAACAGACTCGTTTGGTGCCACTTGAAAAGCAAGTCGATAAAGATCCATCCAGTTTTTATTATTTTTAGATCTTACTTTTTCAATTTGCTTTATAATTGCGAGATATGAATTTATATTTTTTTTCATTTAAGTTTAGTATTAATTTAACCTATTAAGAATACTTATATACCATAAAATCTTATTAATGAAAAAACTTAATAAACTAAATCTCAATTAAATTTTTTAATTTGAATTATATCTTTTTTAATTAAATTTACTCTTAAATTTTTAAATTTTGGGTCTAATTTTTTTAAAGCGTTAAAGGTTTTAATAACTTCACTTCTATCAAAAAAAGCAAATTTAATATTACCATATTCTAATTTTAATAATTTTGACCTAATATCTCTTAATTTAAACTTAAATTTTAAAACTAAATCATTATTCTTATGTTTAATTCTGCTTTTCTTCATTAATTTGTAAAATTCATCAACTATTACTTTATAACCGGGTTTATTATTCAATATATTATGGGCTCTAAATTCAAAATCTTTAAGATTTATTTTTTTTGTTTTATGATTATTTTCCGTTATTCTTTTAACAATATTTAAACATTCTTTTAAATTTCGAATTTTTATTGAATATCTATCGGCAATTCTATGCCCGGGGGCTGAACTGAAAGGATGATATGATACTGTTGGTAAACCTCTAACTGAAGCCTCTAGCCCTCCTGTACAACCTGAATGTATGACCATTTTTGCTTGATGTATCCATTCAGAAATATTTCCTGTGTTAATTACTTTTATATTTTTATATTTATTTAAAAAATTATATTTTTCTAATTCATCTGCGGGATGTGGTCTTACTACAATATTTAAATCAGTTTCTTTAGAGAGAGAAATGATTAATTTAGAATATTCTTTAAACATTCTGAAACAATCTTTTCTATCTTTATTCAATTCGCTAATTGTAAGTCCTCTTTTAAGATAACCAGCTTTTTTTAAGAATTGTAAATATATTTTTAATTTTTTTTTTTGATAACAGTCTGAAATTAAGACTGAATAATATAAAATTATTGTATTTAAATTTTTTACTTTTATAAAAAATATCAAAATCTTTTCTCCAATAATCAACCCTTGGGTTACCGGACAAAATAAATTTTTTTTTGTGTTTTTTAAATCTATTAGTTAAATTATCATAATCAAACTTTCCCCATGTAAAAACTCTATCAGTTAAATCCAAAGATTTGTTTGAATAACGTAAATTTAAATATTTTTTATTATGTTCAACTAAGCCAACTTCTTCATCAAGACTTGTAACAATAAAATTATTTCTTCTATAATATTTCAATTCTTCAAGTCTACTAGGACTTGGTGTTATGGATTTAAGAAGAACTATGCCAGGAACAAAAAAATCTCTCATCAAATAAGGTGTTAATCTACCCATGTAAACTTTTATTCCTTTCGAAGCACTTTCCATTGCTACCAATAATTTAGATTGAAATTCTCTATTTAAAATTTCAACATTAATATAAAGATTCATTTTAATTTTCTAATAGATCAGGGATCAAACTTATTTAATATAGTTGTTTATAATCTTTTTCAGTTGTGTTTTATTCAGATAGTCTGGGTTATCAAAACTATTGTAGGAATAATTAGGTTTCATTTTCCTAAATTTATTAAATTTTCGATTCAATTTTTCATTAGATGGATCTACTATCACAAATAAATTTTTCAATTCAAAAGTATTCAAAGAGTCTGCGCTAGAAATCATTTCCTCATGTAATTTTTCTCCTGGTCTTATCCCGATTAATTTTACTTTATTTTTAATATTAATTGCTTTTGCCAAATCCATTACTTTATAAGATTTAAGTTTTGGCACAAAAAGCTCTCCACCATACATATTTTTTAAGCATTTAATTGAGAGTTCTATGGCCTGATCTAATTCTATATTAAACCTGGTCATCCTCGCATCGGTGATTTCAAAATTTTCATTTTTTCTAAACTTGTCTAACAGTAAAGGTAAAATTGATCCTCTGCTAAACATGACATTCCCATACCTCAAAACAGAAAATTTAATATCTTGTTTACCGGTAATATTATTTGCAGATATAAAAAGCTTGTCTGAACATAATTTAGTTGCTCCATATAAATTAACTGGGGAAGATGCTTTGTCTGTTGATAAAGCCATAACTCTATTTACATTATTTTGCAAAGCTGCTTCTATTACATTCTGAGCGCCTATTATATTTGTATTTATAAACTCAAATGGATTATATTCAGCTGTATCAACTTGCTTTAAAGCAGCGGCATGAATAACATAGTCTACATCCTTAAAAGCTAAATTTAATCTATTTAAATCTCTAACATCTCCTAAAAAATATCTCATACATCTATACCTAGGTCCTGATAAGGATTTTTTCATTTCATATTGCTTAAATTCATCTCTACTAAAAATAATCAATCTATTTATCTTTTTATATTTTTTTAGAACGTATTTAACAAAAGCTTTTCCAAAGCTACCTGTACCACCAGTTATGAGTATAGTTTTATTTTCAAACATGTTTGCTTTTTCCAAATCCTTAATACTTTATATCACTTCTATCAAACAATTTATTTATTCATCTTCAAAATAATCAATTTTTTAATTAATATATCTTATCTTAAAAAATAATTTTTTATTACTTTAATAATTTTATTTTGTTCTTTATTGGTCAAATTAACAAATATTGGAATACTTACTGAGTTATTAAAATAATTTTCTGCACCAGGAAAATATCTTTTTTTTTCATCAAAAATTTTAAACTTATAAATAGGAATGTAATGATACTGCGCAAAGATATTATGCTTATTTAAATATTTCATAAAGTGATCTTTATTTTTTTTCAATTTTTTAAAAGCAATATTTATTAAAAATAAATGAAAAGAAGATTTGATGTTTTTAGAGTAGTTAGGCAAATTTAAATTATGATTAAAGTTTTTTAGTTCATTAAAATATTTTTTATAAATTTTTTCTCTTTTTTTTAAAAAAAAATTTATCTTTTCAAGCTGAGATATTCCAAGTGCACAATTAATATCAGATAAACGATAATTAAAACCATTTTTTAAAATGTCATATTTCCAATATTCTTTCTTATTTTTTGATATTCCATGATTTCTTAATAAGTTAATATTTTCAGCAATCTTGATATCATTAGTTGTAACTATGCCTCCCTCTCCTGAGGTTATTGATTTAAGCGGATGCATTGAAAACGTAGAAATATCTGAGTGCTTACAAGAGCCAATTTTATATAACTTATTTTGATACTTATATTCTGAACCTAAGGCATGACATGAGTCTTCCACTATGAAAAATTTATATTTTTTTTTAATTTCATAAAATTCTTTTGAATATTCTGGATAACCACCATGGTACATTACTATTAAAACATCAAATTTTTTTATTTTATTTTTCTTAATACATTCTAAAACTTTGTCTGGAGTAATTTGACCGGTATATTTATCTACATCTACTAGATGAACTTTTAACTGCATTGTTTTTGCAATATTGTATGATGCTATGAAATTTACTGCAGGCATTAATACAACATCATTTTTTTTCAGACCTAATGACATCATTGCCAAATGAATTGCAGCAGTTCCACTGCTACATACATAGCTATATTTTGATTTAAAATATTTATTTAATTTTTTTTCAAATTTTTTTACAAAAGGACCAGTGGTAATTAAATCCTTCGATAACGAGCTTAAAACTGTTTTTTTATCTTTCTTATCAATTAATTGACGTCCGTAAGGAATAATTTTTTTGTTCTTTTTCATATTAAAATTAGTTAGCTTTAAGTATCTTAAAAATTGTTTCTGCTTTTTTCCAATCTTTGTGTGTATCTATATCTATACCGTTCCACCAATTTGTAACAATTCCAATATTTTTTTTTTTTAAATCATTTTTTATCCATGTATTTTTTTTTGCAAGATAAAATTTACCAGCATCAAAAAATTTTTGTTTATAATCTTGTGTTCTCTCATTTTTTTTAATCTTTGAAACTCTCTTAATAAAATTTTTATTTTTAAATTCATAAGCTCTTTCAATTGGATGTGTGTATTCAACAACGGGAAATATGAGAGAATTTTTATTTTTTTTTAAATTTGAAAAAGCTTTTCTTAAGTCTGATAAATTTAAAAAAGGATTACATGGATAGACACAACATATATTTGTGTGTTTGCTAGATAATTTAATTTTTTTTATAGCATCAATTATAACTGGTACGGTGCCAACATAATTATTTGATAAGGATCGACCCCTTAAAATAATGTTATTAAAATTAATCTTTTTTAAAATGTTAACAACTTTTTTACTATCAGTTGTAACAAATATTTTATCAAATAAATTAGACTCTTTTAATTTTTTTATAGTCCAGTATATAATTGGTTTACCAAAAAATTTTTTAATATTTTTTTCTTTTATTCTTTCGCTGCCTATCCTTGCTGGAATGATTGCAATATTTAATTTTTTATTCATTATTATTTATATGTAAAAATTTTGCGAAGATCTAATAAAGCATATCAATATATTTTTGAAAAATTTTTTTCAGTGCATAAATCAAGCCAATTGAGCTATTAGTACTGGTCAGCTGCACGCATTACTGCGCTTCCACATCCAGCCTATCAACG
>MDSZ01172170.1_pt1 | contig 11199 bp, 9 predicted proteins | sample 811201 | NCBI WGS metagenome assembly MDSZ01 (sample SAMN05326647, study PRJNA326480) | marine metagenome | isolation source: seawater | place: Indian Ocean: North | collected 2010 | reverse complement strand
TTCGTTAAGTCTACTGCGGAAAGAGTCTTTAGCAATTCTGCATAGGTTTCTGGTGTACAGTCTTCATGTGGTGCCTGTATGTACCCACCTACATCATAGTTAATCACCGCAATACCATTGTAGTAATCGCGATTATTCCACAACCAATTGCCGACTGTATCCCACTCACCATCACGAATCGATACGGTTGCAGACACATTGTGAGTATTGATTCCCGTTCTGTGTCCGGGTTTGACCCACTCGGTACTAAACTTCTTGACCCTTTCTAGGAAATTTAATGCTGTCTCGGTTCTAAGGATAGCATTATCGGGGGCCTTAACGGGTGTCCTAATAATTGCAAGGTCTTTATCCCTCTCACTATCCACTTCGCATTCTTCGATTAATTCTGGATGGGCGATGTTTAGGTATTGGTAAAGGGGTTCACTCTTGTTAATGCGCTGTCGCCTAATGTAATGGTCATTGTGCCACGCATGTACTCCAGAAGAGGTACCAAGTACAAGACTTGACGTCCCTGCTGGCTTAATGCAAGTGGTTCTAGCCGCCACATTGATTCCAAATTTGTTAGCCCACTTAACATTGGTATCCTTTACTATCTCGGCATACTTACCTAAGTCATGAGATAGTATCGCACCAGAACCTACTCCTGTCATGCTAACTCCTATTAGTGCTTCTTCTTCTGTTGTCTTCTTCCACGTATCTCTTAGATATGGGAGGTCTGTGAAGGTTGCTTGTGCGGTTCCAATGAAGGCGGCACACTTGAACCTCAAATCTAGTGGCCAGTCCTCATCATCTGCGTCTGAGCAATTTACTTCCGACAAGTTACAGAATTGATGATTTTTTAACGAAATTTCACAGCAAGGATTTGTACCCCATCCACCGTCAATATCGTTAGTGAAGTAGACTCCGGGTTCACCCCATCGTTGAGATTTGGTCTTATCCCACACTCTATCGAAATCTGCCTTTGTTACAGTGTTCCTATCGAACACGACGGAATTATTGGCCATCGCACGTTGTGGTTCTGTGTCATGCCAATTAGGTTCTGACTTGCACATTATCATCTCATCCTCTTCTTTGTCGAATAGGCTAATCATTGCAGAACGACGGATTCCACCTGAAAGAACCGCACTCGCCAAGTGGCACATTATGTCATGTGCAACAAGGGGGGTCATCTTCTCCCCCACGGGTACCTTGCTCTCTAGAAGGTGTGTAATGTCTTCGATGCACTTCTGTAATGGTGCTGGTCCGGGTGCCTTGCCACCTGACGTCTTGAGTGGCGTACCTTTCGGTCTAATCTTGGAATAGTCGAAGTTTACAGTTATTCCCTCCATGACACCGACTACACACTCACGAATAGCATCTGCCCAACCTTCAATGCTGTCATCTATCTCAACGTGAAGGTACTTGTCCTTCGGTTCGCGCCTTGGGGGTAGTTTGTCTACATTTTTCCTTTCTACTGAATATCCGACTCCCGTACCACCTAGAAGGAGGAACATTGCCTCCGAGAATGCCGAGTAAGAATCCACAGGCATAAAGGCACAATTGTACATGCGGTTATTCGATGCCTCTATTGCTGGTCCACCAAATTGCATTGAGCGCATAGATGGGAGAATCTTCTTCGCACGTATAGCATCGAAGGAAGTGTTGAGCATATCGCGAAACTCAGAATCGTTCTCGTACATATCGGCAAACTTGTCCTTGTACATCTGTTCATTACGGGCGATGGTTTCCAACCATGTCTCCCGTCTGTGCAATTCTGGAATGTATCTGGAATACTTTCCGAAAGATGTTATCTCGCTCGTTATTTGCTTGTCTAAGTCCATAGTTTCACTCATTCTAATCACGTCCGGGGGCAGGGGCCCCGAGGGTATTTTGATGTGGTGTGTAATCGGTCTATAACCGTTCTGCTGGAAAATAATTTTTCCACTCTTCATCCATGAATGACTACTTCCGATAGACCTATATCCGGTATCGGTTTCCCCTCTCGTTTCGCTTCTTCAAAGTCACGCTGATTGATTTTGAAATACCTCGCAATATAGTCCGTAGCCTTCTTCTCAGTAGTGAAGGAAGCGATTACTCCTAGGTCGTGATTCTTAATGGTAGGACTACCTATTCTCTTTTTCTTGTTGGCTTCATCATAGGACTCCGCTTCTTCTGCTGATAGTCCCGTAGTGATGATGGCTTCCAGCCCCTCATCGGTCTCGACTTCATCGACAACATCGTAAGTAACATCGCGTTTTAGTTTGGGACAATCCGTTTTAGAACACCAACCACCAATCTTATTGGCATCGAAAACCACCCACACGGAAAGTAATTCTTCTGGTTCTTCCTTTGTAGCCAACAACTTTGCCATTTGGGCCTTCAATACCTCCAATTCGGAGGATACATCTGTCATTCAATCACTCCGGCTTATGGAAGTCCCTTGCGGTGCGTGGAAGCATAATCTCGACGTCAGGTAGTGGTGCGCGGTGTATGTAGCGCTTCTGTCGAATGAATTTGTTACGCAATGTATCAAGTCTACCTCTTTCGGTGAAGGTGTGTGTATGTACCATGCGTGCACCACTGTAATGATGGTTCCACCATACTCTTGAACACTCAAAGGCAAAACCTCTAGTCTGATTCATTAGAATGCAATATCCTTCTTGACCTTCCCACTTCTCCCAAGCATCGGTATCGGTAACCTTGTAGTTGGGGTTGATGTGGTTAAGAGTCTTCTTTGCGTACTTCTTGAGGATAATATTGGCCTTTTCTTTTTCGGATTCAGCCATTGATGGTCCCCACGTAATCAGTCTCTTTGAAGCCCGGTTGTAATGTTTTATCATCTCCAACAGTGATAGGTCGGTACCTCCTACTTTCACTTCCTCGACTTCCTCGACTTCCTCGACTTCCTCGACTTCCTCGACTTTCTTGGTTTCAACCACAGGCGGTTCACTGATTTCGTTATCCCCTGCTTCGACAACGGTATCGGAACCTGCCATGTGTTCCATGACTGTGGATACCGGCTCTAAGCCTGTGGTTGAAATTACTTCAGTGTATTTCTCAACGTCGTCTTCTTTGTATGCTTGATACAATGCAGACTTCTGTTGCTTTGTCAATCCCTTGTGTGCCTTTCTAAAATCCATCCAAGTTAGTCTCTCGGTCATTCCCCTCAACTCTATTCTTCTATGACTTCCGTTTGTATTTGAGCATTGCGTAATTGTTCTTGTAGACTATCTACTGCTTTTGACAGTGAATTTCGGGACACTCCGGAGACCTTGGTATAGAGGTCCTTCATGCTGATACGGAATTTGACCCTCTTACAATAATGGTAAAGCCAAGCGGAAATGGTGACCCTTACATCATCCACTGCTGAATATGGTTTCTCCTCTAGATACGCTTCGTATGCGCTGTTGGTAATGGAATCGGGAACGCCAACTGTACGACCGATTGTCGTAAATTGTGATTCCAATTGATTGTCTTCATGTGGGCTGTCCAATTGTGTAAGTATGTCAATCATTTGTGCTATGTTGGCTGGCTTCTGTTTCAAGTCAATGTAGACAGTAGGTGGTAATTCCTTCTTTGTGAGAAAGAGTGCGATAGATAGTAGTTTAGTCTTGAACGACCTAATTTGGAATGCTGGTACCTTAGCATCCTCTAGTTTGTATAGCATCTCTATTATCTCGTACTTCTTATCATCTATCTCTATTGCTAGTTTGGTATCATGTGTCTTTATTGCTGGGAGCATCTCACTTAATGCTACTAGGAGCCTTCTTTCCCTGTTCTCCCTTGGTGTCTCATCTGTTCTGACTGGACCCTCAGCGACATAGTCACCTTTACTACCTGCATATTCCTCATCATCTGGGTCATCATCATACAACTCTTCTCCGGTAGGTGTTTCTGAACCTAACTCTATACCACACTTAGGGCATGTGATTATTCCTGAATAGGGGTCAGTTTCGGGCCCACTACCTACGAACATTGGACAATTGGCTTCTTCAGTCGAATCTTCAGAACGACAGTTGAAGTCACTCCCCAATGTATCTGCGTATTTGGTCGTAGCCGACAAATGAATTACCCCCGTCAAATAGTTGTGGTATCTCAGTCTTACCTGTCAATGCAATCAACATCTCGCCCTTGATAGTTGATATGTCCAAGATATCTACGAAGTGGAAATCTACCTTTGCTGACTCCAGAAGTGTTATCGCTTTCTGGGTTGACTTCGACCTCTTTATGCCGAACAATTGAGGCTTCACGTGCATCCGAGGTGGCATCATGCTATAACGCTTAAGAATGAAAGGAAATAATAGGAGTCCGATGAGTGGTACGGATTTCTCTTGGGGGAGCCTCGGTGGCAATAGTGTGCTTCATGATAAGATACAGGAACTAGAATCGAAAGTCGAAACTCTACTGAAATTGGTTAGTGAGTTGACTGACACTGTGGAGGATATGCCACTCAAAATAGAGAATGCGGTACTACGCGTGACACGTACGGATTTCGATGACAGAAGTGTCACGACGTTTCTCTCACTAGATGAATTGAACATAGAAAACAGTACCAGACCCGACGAAGAGACCATGACGGAAGAAATTGAGGTCACAGTGGTTAGTGATGGACTCACCGCACCCACACCGAAAAAGAAGTATTCATTGGATGGCCTTAGCGATGAGGAAGCGGTAGACCGGATTATCGACAAACTACATGCATACATCAAAGAGAATGGCCCAATAATGAATGCCCATCTCAAACTGAGGGGCATCGTGCCGGAAGGATATTCGCTATCTAAGAAAGCCAAGGCCATCATGAAGGAAAGGATATCCAATGAAGAGAGTGATGTGAAGGTCCACAAGTTGGATAAGATTCGTGGATTCTACTACATCGAAGAGGGGTGGGAGAATATGAGCCCGATGGAAATCTACGACAATACACTCCGCAAAAAGTAACAAGGTGGAAAATCTCTTTCTCTTTCTCTCTCTTTCTTATTATATTTTTCTATTTTTCATTTCATCATACTTAACTGTTCATGAATTATTGTGGATATTTGAGGTGGAAACTAAAACCCTAGTTTTGCACCCAAAACGTTGCACTGCTCGGAAATGTGAGGTGGAAAATTATTTTTTCCACCTGAGATGAGGTGGAAAATTGAGGTGGAAAAGTAGTATAGGTTAGATGCAGTACACCGATTTTGCTAGGTGGAAAAATATCTGTTTTATATGTGAAACCGATTTTTCCACCTGATTACTACATTACAACTTGCCATTAACCCTACCGACCATCGGTTGATTCGGGTATTTTGATGCCGCTATGTCAAATTCTATGTTCAGGTCTGTCAACATCTGCTTGTACCGATTCCGGATAGTGACCTCAGTGACATTACACACATCAGAAATTTCACGCTGGGTTCTCGCCTGCCCCTGCATATGACTGGTGATGTAGATGGCCGCCGCAGTGACTCCCGATGGTGATTTACCATCCAATAACTCCCTTTCATTACATTCGTTCAATAATTCCCTTGTCGCTGTCTGTGTCTCAGGTGACAACCCCAATGAATTACAATACCTCTCTACAAAGATGATGGGTGACGTTGGTTTTATCTTGACCTTCAATCTTCTACGCATTTCCCGGTATGCCCTACCCAATTCCTTCTTGGGTATCCCGAACTCGATAGCATATTCATCAATAGTCCTTGCACGGTCATTCTTCCGATTTATGATGAACATTATAGCGCCTACAACCAACTTAATCGGCCTCCCGCGAAGTAGGTCCATCTCCAAACCCCTCCTGTATAGTGCGGCACATTCTTCTTGGTCCGTTTTCGGTATACCTAGTTTGGTACCATGTTTTGATATCATCTTAATCGCATTTTGTAAATTCTTTTCACGCCCCGTCACAGCACGTACTCTCCGTTGCCATTGTCGCATTCTATACATCTGTGATGTATTCCCACGTATCTGTACACCAGCGTAGTCTCGATTTGTCCAACCTATCTCAGTTGACAACCCCTTATCATGCATCATGTAATTGACCGGAAGGCTGACTCTCGATTGCTCATCTGCCCCACTAACACCGGGCTTATGCACCCATTCCGCACCATAGTCCAACATGGAATCTTCTACAAGGACTCCACAGTCTTGACAATATCTTTCTCCTTGTTTCTGGTCTGATGCTAGATTTCGCGAGTTACATTCGGGGCATTTTACGACAGTGGCGTCTATGGTCACGAGTAGGGCGTGGTCCCTCGTTGATATATAAAACCAGCCCGACTTTCGACAATCACCACCATTATAGGCTGTCCGTTATCGGCCATCTTCCCTGCGGTGGTATTGTGGCGAGTAGAGATGCTAAAGATAGGTGCATTGAGTTGTACAACAAACTTTCTGAGAAGGACAAGCAATATGTTCGCAAGAAAATCACATCTACGCGCAAGCGATACAACAAGAAGTATAGCGAGATAATACCCCTAGTAGAAGAACACCTAATGTCACATGGCAGTATAACCAATATCGAGGCTTTTGAATTGGGGTTGACTGATACAGAAATGCACTCTACAACGTTCAGACGTTGTATAATAGCAAAACTAAGTTTTGACGTGAAGAGAAAGTCACTACCAGATAGGAGAGTCTGCTACTACTTGCCCGGACTACAATCATCAACGACTAGCACAGAACACACGACGGTGGGACCTGAATTGGTAGCCACAATCATGAGCACCGTAGATTTCTCCAAAAAGACTGTTAACCTTCGGTCTCTTCTAGATAGTGATAGGTACCCGATACTTAGCCATAGTCAAAACCTAGCAAAACTAGGTCCGATGCTAGTTGAGGAAATGATGCGTCGGGGATACACCAGAAGCAGTAGAAATTTGGATTTTACAAGAGAGGTATGAGAGAATGACATTGATACGAGATATAGACCCGGACGACGAACCAATTGAAGAAGAGGTTACAGAAATGGAAACCTCAGTAGCAACAAGGATTGACAATACAGAATTGAGAGTCAAGATGGCGGCATTTGCATATCACATGGTACATTCTGGTCAGATATTCAATACAATGGATATCGATGGTGGCGTTGATTCTGGTGGTAGAGCCGAGTTAGTGGATAGTTTGGGAGAAGATGCTTATGCTAGGATAATGGAATTCGGTAGCATTCCGGTTATCGATTCGACGCAAGAATCCCTAATGTCTTATCGGACCCAGATAAGAAATAGTGACAACCCCAACATTCCGATAATAACGATAGACGTTTCTGCGGTCCATTCTGGTATGATGCTACCAGTAACAGCACCTGAGAACATAACCTTGGAATTACCAGATGAGATTAACCATCATAGGGGTGGCAGGAATATCGGAATAGCGTTCGGAAGTTGGGAGATACTTCGCACGCACTACAATAGCATTGCACAATGCATAACAAACTCACCTAGGAACACAATGTTTTGGTTGCAGAAGTATGAGAGACTCTTCACCCATGTTGCAGACCCAGATTTGGAAAGAAGGGCTGAATTCCATAGAATAAAGCCGGAATGGAGGTTCTCCAATGCACCAGAAAGTGCTGTTCGTCGCTTTGAGGATATTCTACATGCATTAGATGTAGGCAGACTAGTCAAGATTAGTGGACAGGTAACCGAAGTGGGTGAACCGAAAGTAGTAATGACACACATAGCATTCAGATGTATGAACAATGATGAATTCGGGCTTCAATGTGGTAATATCAACCTAGTAGAGCAGAAAGAGGACGAACAGGGTGTGCAAAAACCAGACACCTGTCCACATTGTGCTACACAAGGTCTGAAACCAAACTGGGTTAAACTAGACAGCAGTGAATCTAGGAGTGAGTCAATGCAACGCTTAATGATTCAAGAGGAGGAGATTAGTGGTGACGCACGCGCCATAATGGTAGAATTACGAGGTTCGTTGTGTAATGTACACCTGTCAGGTGACACCATAGAAGTGACAGGGACCATAAGATTGGAGTCCATGACTAAGAATTCTAACATCTGTTCACCATACATATTGGCATCCAATTACGTGGTCACCAACCAAAGGGAGTCAGAATTGCACATTACCCCTAGGGATAGGGAGTTAATTGAGGAATTCCATCAATCGGGAGACATGGAACACAGAATGGAGATAATGATAGAGTCCTTGGCGGGTCATATACACTCACCAAAGGATTCTGCCGTTGATGATATTAAGAAAGCGATAATACTCCAAGCATGTGGTTGTCCAGACGAAGACCTCTTCGGACATAGAGGGGGAATTCGACTATTCATAGTCGGGGACCCGGGTACAGCAAAGACCAAACTTTTGAAGAGGGCAACACAACTACACCCGGGTTCACGCTTCACAACAGCAGAAGCGGCGAGTCAAGCAGGTTTGATGGGTGGTTGCCAACAGGTAGAAGACCTATACACAGGTAAGAAGCGGTGGGCAGTAATACCCGGAGTGATACCACTAACTCACCCTGATGGCGTATGTGCCATTGACGAATTGAATCTCTACCCAAGTGGTGAATTCGGTCACTTCAACACCGCAATGGAAAGTGGGGAGATTATCATAGAAAAGATAGCATCGGCTCGTATTCGTGCTCACTGTTCCATCATTGCTGGGGCGAATCCGAAGGGTAAGGATGCAAACAGAAAGAAATTCAGCAAGAACAACCAAATTCCATACGCCATGCAGATTGGTCTGGATTATACTATCTTACAGCGTTTTGATGCAATTTACATCATTGAGGATATCGCAGAAGAGGAAAATGACTACAATATCGGACTCTCGATGTTGAGTGGTTGGGCACCAGAAGAGAGTAATGGGGATAATTCTAACAACCTTACACTAGATTTCATGCAGAAGTACATAGCCACTTGCAGACCACGAAACGTTTCTCTAGACCGGGAGTCGATAAAGTACATCGCCAAGGTTCATGCACAGAAGCGCAAGGATGCACATGACGAAGAGTCCTTGATTTCCCATCGTGCAGTAGCGTCAATTGGTAGATTCGCATTGGCCGCCGCTAAATTCGATGGAGTGGAAGTAGCCACACTGAGGCACGTTAGATTCGCTGAGAAGATATTGGAGAAGACTCTACAACAGCGCGACCCCGGTGTTATCGATGGTGGAATGTCAGAAGACGCTAGGTCACTACGTGGTAGGGTAGCACAGGAATTTGCACTTCTAGTGAACGCCGGATTCATGGCTGATGACCATACAATTGACGAGATTTACGCGGAGATGCAGAAGAATTGGACTGATATCCCCAAGATGGATGACGTGGATAAGGTACTGAGGGCGTTCTCAAGGGCAGATAAGAGGGGTACAACCAACCTGTATTTCCATAACAACAGTGATACCTATGCTTATGAGGGTCCAATGAACCCAGCATATGAGTGGTGGTGATAAGATGAGTGACGATTTGATTACTTCTATTGGTAAAGAAGCATACGAAGGTAAGGTTGGGTATCAAGCACTCTTGAAAGAACATTATCGGTCAGCAGAATTACATGTCACAGATTGTGTCCGTCGGGAATTTGCCCATCCAGTAAACGTGAGAAAGAAACACTATCGAAACGTGGAGGAATTGCGGGAAGGGATATTGAAAATGTCAAGACTTCCCGATGGTGTCTATGCCTCAACTTACAGGTATCTTGACCCAATGGACCCGACCGTAGACCAACAGAACCCAAACTGTGACTTGGTTTTCGACCTCGATGCACCAGTAGAAGGAGATAGAATAGAGCATATCAATGAGATGCGCATACTCACATTGAGACTAGTAAATGAGTTTCTGGTAGAATTAGGGTTCAATCTAGAGGACATGGTCTTTGAGTATTCTGGTAACAAGGGATTCCACATAGTGATATCCACCCCACAGTATAGGTCATTGTCAAAGAACCAGCGCTCGATGATTACCAAGTACATCGATGGTGGACAGATAAAGAAACTCTTGGAACCCAACAAGATATTCCCCGGACACCGATTGAACAAGTACGGTTGGGGGAGACAAGGCATCCACATGCTATCGGAATTGATAGACGAACCGGCCCGAATCCCGATGTATGTAACCAAGAACGCTGATAGACAAAAAATAGCCACCCTGTTAGGCAATCCGGAAGTAATATCCGATTTGCGTAACGGGCGGCTAAATAGCGAGTTTGATTTGTCTGTACTCACAAATGCGACATTCAGAAGGGCTAAATCTCTCTCTTCCCCAGTATTTGACACGAAACCCACTACCGACCTTCGTAGAATATTCCGCATAGCGGGTTCGATACATGGTGGGAGTGGACTACCCTCGGTAAGGCTGACTTACGATGAGATGCAATCCACATATGCAATAGTGGATAAAATCATCGAGATAGCCGGACACGATTCTGTCAAGGTAAAATTGAGTAAGGATACGACCATCGACTTCCCAACAATAGAGGAATACAGTGCTGGTGAACACAGGGTACCTAGATATGTGGCACTATGTCTCTTGTCCCAAGAGAATTGAGATAAAAAGAAGGGAGGCTTTCGCCCCCCTTCAATCTATTCTTGATATCATTGTCCTTAATGGAAGTCCCACGTGGGGTTGTCTTCCGGACTCTTCTAGTTTGGTCGATATTCGACCTATTCTGTGAAGTCTGGGTCATTTACCCCGACTTTCTTCATCAATTCACGGTAGGTCCTGTTCCACAATTCATTGTAAAACACAGGTATCTTCCCTCCGAGTTTACCATCATTTGGTCCATCAAAAGTAGTCATATCCTCAGTCTTCTTCTCAAAGACTACCTTTCCATGACTATTTATGTGGTATGGTACCATTTCCATGAATTGTTCAACGCCAGCGGCTCCCCACATTATGAGGGCCATCTTTCCATCTGGGTGTTGACTCGGTGGTACTGTACCGAGTTCCTCCCAAGTGGCGGCAGTATCATACTGCCCATCTTCGGCGTTGAAATGTTCCTTTGATAGATACCAAGAGTCCATAATCGTACCAACACAGTGTGCCTTGTGCTCATATGCCATATAGCATACGACTTCGGTTGCTGTGTATTTGTCCGCATTCTGGACGGCGACCACACTCAGGCCCATTTCTGGAGTCTGCATAAATGCTACCGGCATGAAATTATCTGGGTTATTCACCAGATTGAATTTTGCCGAGTCTAATGCATCTAACATGTGTGCACGCCACTGTTTCTTAGTCATCTTCTCAAATTTACTGTTCTTCCAATCGTCTTCCAC
>MDSZ01104400.1_pt1 | contig 11199 bp, 11 predicted proteins | sample 811201 | NCBI WGS metagenome assembly MDSZ01 (sample SAMN05326647, study PRJNA326480) | marine metagenome | isolation source: seawater | place: Indian Ocean: North | collected 2010 | reverse complement strand
ATTTTTATGTGATATTAATTTAATTTAATAAAATGAATAAGAAAAAAAAAAAAATTAAATCTTACCTATCAATTATTAAACAAATAGAAAGAGTTAGATCTAAAAATAATAAAAATTGGATGGATCTATATAGATTAGCTTTTGCTGTTGCCCCAAATGAATCAATCAGTATTATAAAAAAAATTCTTAAGAGAGATATGGAAATTACTAAAATAGCAAAAAAATTAATAAAATAAAAAAGTTAATTTGATCCAAAACAAAATTCATCTTTTTACGAACGAATTTAAAATCATTAAAGTTCTTCAGCCTCAATTTATTATAAAAAGAATATTCACTGAAAATAAGCTTTTATTTATAAAAGTTAAAAAAATTGGTTATGATGTAATTTTAGTTAAATCTCATAATGATCTTTTAAAAAAAAGTATCTCTTTAGTTGAGATCGGAATATCCTATGGTTTTGGGATAATTTTCAAAAAAAGTTTTTTGAAAAATTATAAAAAAGGTATCTGGAACGTTCATCCTGGATTTTTACCTCAATATAGAGGAAGACACCCAATTACTGCTGCCTTCTTAAATGATGAAAAAAAAATTGGTATTTCTGTGCATATCATAAATGAAAAAATAGATAGGGGGTTATTGCTTGTTAAATCTCATGTTGTGAGAAATTATAAAGATGATGAATTTTCAATTAAACAAAAATTATTTAAAATATTGACCAAAGTTTTAAAAAAAGCGTTTCAAAATTTTGAACAAAAGAAAATAGTAAAACTCCCTAAAGGTAAATATTACAAACCATTTTATAAAGGTATCAAAATCGATAACTCAAAAAAAATAGATTATAAATATATTTATAATGCAGCTAAAGCTCAAAAAAGCTTTAAAGGTATAAGTGTAAATGGAAAAATTTATTATGATGCGTTTTTTTATTCTTTAAAAAATTTAAAAAAAAAAAATACAAATCTAATCCTTTGCAAAAAAAATAAAAAAATAATATTAATAAGTAAAAAATGAAATGTGCAATTATGCAACCACATTACTTTCCTTGGGCAGGATATTTCAATTTGATTTTTAAATCAGATAAATTTATATTCTTGGATGATGCTCAATTTTCAAAAGGCAGTTGGCATAATAAGAATTTCATTATAATTAATAAACAGAAATATTCATTTAAGGTACCAATTTTAAAGTCACAACTTTCAACTAATATTAATGAAAAAATAATTGATCAAAAAAAAAAATGGAAATCAAAACAAGTAAAAACTATTATTCAATCATATTCTAAGCACAAATTTATAGATGAGTTAAATATTTTATTGGATTTTTTTTTAAATTTAAATTCAAATAATTTATCTGAATTAAATATTGAAATTATAAAATTTATTTCTAACAAATTAAATATAAGCAATGATTTCCTCTGTTCTAGCGAATTCAAATTCAAGGAAAAAAGAACTAATAAGATCATAAAGATATTAAAAAAACTGAATGCTAAAGAATATATTTCTCCAAAAGGAGCAGAACAATATTTAAAAGAAGATAATTTTAGAGAACTTTCAGAAGCAAAACTAGTTTTTAATAATTTTATTGCCCCTGAATATGATCAAAAGCACCAAGAAAATTTTATAAAAAACTTATCAATTGTAGACGTAATTGCCAATCTTGGATGGAAAAATACAGAAGATTATGTTAAATCAAATTATTAAATATTCTAAATGAAAAATAATTATAAATTAAAAAAAAATGAATTTGGCTTTTATCAAGTAAGCCCAACACCTTCTGCAGAAGAAATAACAAAGTTTTATGCTGAAGAATTTTATACAGGAGAATACAAAAACTTCAACGACTCTTCACTTGAGGTCCAAATTAACGATAAAGAATTTTTTGAAGGAAGATGGAATGATATTTACAATAATTTTTTGGAAGTTGATAGCAATCTTAAAAATGGAGGCTCTATATTGGATGTTGGTTGTGGTTGGGGACTAGCACTGTTATATTTTAAAGATAAAGGTTTTGATTGTTATGGTTTCGATCCTGCAAAAGAAGCTGTTGATTATGGTTGCAAAAAAGGTCTTAAGATTAAACATGCAGGTTTAGAGGGAATGAATGTATTTGAAAACAAAAAATTTAATATGGTAACAATGTTTAATGTTTTGGAACATTTAGCAGATCCAATTAAATCAATTAGTCAAATTAAGGATATTCTTTTACCCAATGGAATTTTGATGATTGATGTGCCTAATGAATTTAATGATTTTCAGACCTCAGGAAGAGATGTTCATGGTTTAAGTGATTGGTGGGTTGCTCCTCCTAACCATTTAAATTATTTTTCCAAAGATAGTTTAGTGAAACTATTAGAGACATTAGGTTTTGCAATTGAAATTTGTGAAGCTTCATTTCCATTAGAAATGTTTCTTTTGTTTGGAGATAATTATGTGAAAGACGGTAAGTTAGGAAGCATTTGTCATAAGAAACGTGTAAATTTTGAGCAAAATTTAAGAAAACAAGGCAAAGCACCAACCCTTAAAAATTTTTATAGAGCTCTAGCCGAATTGAATCTAGGAAGACAAATTACAATTTTTTGTAAGCTAAAGTAAGCATGATTAAAAGTCGTGTAAATCAAATTAAAAAAATTGGCTATACATTAATACCAAATGTGATCACAGAAAAAGATTGTGAAAAATATAAAAAACTTCTTGAGAGATATTACAAAAAATATAATGGACGATATGCAAATTCCTCAAAAAAAAAAAGGACAGTTGCAGATAAGTCATGTGAAAAAGTAGTTTATAATCTGCACAATAAGGACTTAATTTGGTTTAAATTATTTCAACACAATATAGTGACAAGAATTTTAAACATAATTTTAAAAGAGGGATCTTATAAAAACAGCGAACCTTTTTATCTTAACAATATCTCTGCCAGATGCCCTTTCAAAGGAAATCAAGGTCAACCAATACATCTGGATAGTAATTTACCAGGTGTTAATTACAATTTAGTTACAAATGTAATTTGGTATTTTGATGATGTTAATAAAAGTAATGGCTCTACTTTAATTGTTCCAAAAAGTCATAAATACTCTAAGTATGCAAATAACGAAAAAAAAATTAAAAATTTGAAGTACATAAATGCAAGAAAAGGAAGTGTTTTAATTTTTAATGCAAACCTTTGGCATGGTGGGTCTGCTAAATATAATAATGACTCGCGATGGGCATTAGTATTAGGTTATGCAAGGTGGTTTATAAAACCATCATTTGACTTTATGAAAAATACACCAAGAAAAATATATAATAGGTTAACAAAAAAACAAAAATCTTTATTAGGTTTTGATGTTATTCCTCCAAAAGATGAATTTACTAGATTAAGCAGAAGATCAAAAAATTTTGAGAAACCAGATTATTATGAGTTAGATGTTTAAAATTCAAAAAAAAATAATATCTAGAAACAATAAGCCTTTTATAATCGCAGAAATGTCAGGAAATCACAATGGTTCTCTCAGAAACGCATTAAAAATTGTCGATTTAGCAGCAAAAGCAGGAGCTGACGCAATAAAACTTCAAACTTATACACCTGAAACTATAACAATGAAATCTTCAAGAAAAGAATTTTTTATTAAGGATAAAAAAAATTTATGGAAGAATAATTCATTATTCAATCTTTATAAAAAAGCACAGACTCCTTGGAGTTGGCATAAAAAAATTTTTCAGAGAGCAAAAAAAAATGACTTAATTTTTTTCAGTAGCCCTTTTGATGAGACAGCAGTTGACTTTTTAGAAAATTTAAATGTTCCTATGTATAAAATTGCTTCTTTTGAAAATAATCATTACCCGTTATTAAAACGTATTGCAAAAACAAAAAAACCAATAATTATGTCCACAGGTTTGGCTTCTTTAAATGAATTAAAGGAAGCAGTAGAGTATTTACGTAAGAATGGTTGTAGACAATTAGCACTTTTAAAATGTACAAGTTCTTATCCTGCAAATCCAAAAGATTTAAATTTAATAACAATAAAAAAGATGAAAGAAATATTTAAATGCGAAGTTGGTTTTTCAGACCATAGTCTAGGAATAGGGGCGGCAATTACTGCAGTTAATAATGGAGCAACACTTATTGAAAAACACTTTACATTAAATAAAAAAAAAGGTGTAGATGGTTCTTTTTCAAGTGAATTCAATGAACTTAAAAATTTAAAATCAGAAACAGAAGTTGCTTGGAAATCAAAAGGTTATGTTTTTTTTGGTCCCTCTAAAAATGAGACAAAATTTAAAAAATTCAGACGATCTATCTATATTTCAAAAGACATTAAAAAAAATGAAAAATTCTCAAGAGATAATCTAAAAATTATAAGGCCAGCATTTGGTTTGAATCCAAAATACTTTGAAAAAATTATTGGAAAAACTTCTAAAAAAAAATTAAAAGCTGGAACACCACTTAGAAAAATTTTTATAAAAAATAAATGAAATTTATTTTAGGTTCTGCTCAATTAGGTTTTAAGTATGGATTAAAAAAAAAAAAAATTAATGATAAAGAGTTAGATAAAATTCATGAAATTTTAAAAAAAAACTCATTGTCAACTTTTGATACAGCTATTAACTACGGTGATAGTCAAAAACGAATAGGAAATTTGAAAATTAAAAAAAAAATTATTACTAAAATTAAACTACCCAAAAATAATCGTATAAACTTTAAAAATTGGTATGATAAAGTTCTTTTAAATACTCTTGATGATCTTAAAACAAAAAAAATTTATGCAATTTTAATTCATAATACCTCAGATATTTTAAGAAAGAATCCTGAATTACTAAATGCAGTTTTAAAATCTAAAAGAGAAAAACTAGTTTCTAAAGTTGGAATTTCAGTTTATGACTTGAAAGAAGTAAACGATGTTTTAAAATTTTGGAAACCTGACATAATACAAATACCTCTTAACATTTTTGATCAAAGATTTTTAAAAAAAAATTTTCTTAAAAAACTTAAAAATCAAAATATAGAAATTCATGTTAGATCTTGTTTTTTAAATGGCGTACTATTAAAAGACAAATTGAATAAAGGAAATTTAAAAAGTAGAGATTTATTTAAAAAATTTATCGATTGGTGTAAAAAAAAAAAAATTTCCCAATTAGCTGCATGCCTACATTTTATAAAAAAAATAAAGGATATAGATGGTGTTGTAGTAGGCTTCGATAATTCGAAACAACTTAAAGAGATAATGTATTCTTTCAAAAAAAAATTGGTTTTAGTTCCTAATGATTTTGCTAATAATGAAAGAAAATTAATTGATCCAAGAAAGTGGAGAATAAACTGAAATTAATAACAATTATACAAGCAAGATATTCATCCACTAGATTTCCAGGAAAAATTTTAAAAAAATATAAAAATCTTTCTTATTTAGAAATATTAATAAAAAGACTTAAAAGATCTAAAACTTTAAATAAAATTATTGTAGCAACATCTAAAAATACTGAGGACGATAAAATAAAAAAAATTTGTGACAAATTAAGAATTTTTTGTTTTAGAGGATCGGAAAAAGATGTTACAGACAGATATTTTCAAGCCGCGAAATACTTCAACTCTAAAAATATAGTCAGAGTAACAGCTGATTGTCCGTTAATAGATCCAAAAGTCGTCGACAAAGTAGTTAAAAAATTTTTTTCTGAAAATGCAGATTACGCTACTAACACTTTGCCACCAACTTTCCCCGATGGACTAGATGTAGAAGTTTTCAATTATAAATCATTGTATAAAGCATGGAAAGCTTCAAGAAAAAATAAAAAATTAAGAGAACATGTAACCACTCAAATAAGGGAAAATAAAAAAATTAATAAAATAAACTATGAATATAAAAATGATTTTTCTTTTTTGAGATTAACATTAGACGAATTAGATGATATGAAAGTAATTAATTCAACACTAAATAGTTTCAAAAATATTTTTGGATTTGGAATAAAAGAAATAGTTGATCTTTACAAAAAAGATAAGGATATATTTAAATTGAACAGCAATATAAAAAGAAATGAAGGCATTGATTTAATTGAAGGTCAAAAAATTTGGAAGAGAGCAAAAAAAATTATTCCAGGTGGTACAATGCTTTTTTCTAAAAATCCTGATTTATTCTTACCAAACAAATGGCCCGCATACTTTAGCAAAAGCAAAGGTTATAAAATCTGGGACTTGGATGATAGGTGCTTTAAAGATTTATCATTTATGGGAGTAGGAACAAATATATTGGGTTATGCTCATCCAAGAATAGAAAAAAAAGTTCTTCAAACTGTTAAAAAAGGATCCATGACAACTTTGAACTCTATGGAGGAAATTAGATTAGCTGAAAAGTTAGTTGAATTACACCCTTGGTCAGAGATGGTTAGATTCACAAGAAGCGGTGGTGAAGCAAACTCGGTCGCTATTAGAATTGCTAGAGCAGCATCTGGTAAAGATAATGTTGCGATATGTGGTTATCATGGATGGCATGATTGGTATTTATCTTGCAATATTGATAATAAAAATAATTTAAATCAACATTTAATGAATGAAGTACCAATAAAAGGTGTACCGAATTCTTTAAAAAATTCTGTATTTCAATTTGAATACAATAATTTCTTGCAGCTTAAAAATTTAGTTGAGAATAAAAATATTGGAGTAATTAAAATGGAAGTTCAAAGAAATTTTGAGCCAAAAAATGATTTTTTAAAAAAAGTAAGAAATCTTGCAACAAGTAAAAAAATTGTTTTAATTTTCGATGAATGCACTTCAGGATTTAGACAAACAATGGGAGGTTTGCATAAATACTATAAAGTAAATCCTGATATTGCAATTTTTGGAAAAGCATTAGGAAATGGACATGCAATAAATGCTATAATTGGAACCAAAGCAGTGATGGATTTTTCTAACTCAACTTTTATAAGTAGCACTTTTTGGACTGAGAGAATTGGTCCAACAGCTGCTCTAGAAACTTTAAAGATAATGGAAGAAACTAAATCATGGAATTATATCACAAATATAGGAAAGAAAATTAAGAAAAAATGGAATTCAATTTCGAAAAGAAATAATTTGAAGATACAAATCCAAGGTATTGATGCAATACCAAATTTCTCCTTTCTCTCTAAAAATAACCTTAAATACAAAACATTCATTACACAAGAAATGTTAAAAAAGAATTTTTTAGCGTCTAATGCGGTTTATTGTTCTATATCTCATAATCAAAAGGTATTAGATAGCTATTTTAATTTACTTGATAATATTTTTTTTAAATTATCAGAATTTGAAAATGATCGTAAACAGGTAGAAGATTATCTTGAATCACCTGTTTGTATTTCAGGAATAAGAGAAAAATAATTCTTAAATGAGTATTTCAATTACATGAAAATTAATAGTAAGATTACAAATGATTTTATTAAACATAACAAATCTTTATTTTGTAATAAAAGAGAAAAAATTAAAAAAAAAAATATTTTTCTATTAGAATTCAATGGATGGCAAGGAGTTCAGATAGCTAATTCTTATTTAATAAATTCAGAGACATATATAAAAAAATGTAAAATTATTGGTTACGAAAATTTTAGAATTTTTGATAATAAAAAATCTCTTAATATTGACAATATAAAGTGGAAATTAGGACCGTTATTAAATATAAGAAATTTTGGAACGTATTCATCTTTTGGAGTAGATAAATTTATATATAAAAAAAATAAATCTAATGATTTATCTGTAGCGAAAAAGATTACACATAATTTTTTTAAAAAAGTCAAAACAAAGAAAGATATTGAAAATTTTACAATTAAAAAAATTTGGATTGGCGATTTAATTTATGACAGTTATTTAAAAAAATACAGCATCCCAACAATTAATTTGAAAAGCGAAAATTTTAAAATTTTTTTTCAAGAATGTGTATTAATTTTTTTGTTTTGGGAAGATTATTTCAAACAAAATAACGTAAAAGGAATTTCCTCTTCACATGCCGTTTATACAAATGGGATTCCATTAAGAATAGCAGTTAAAAAACGTATTGACGCTTTTATTTGTGTAGATACTAGGCTTTATAAAATTGACTATAAATCGTGCTCTTTTAAAAATAAGACAAATGGTTTTGATTATCAATTTAAACTTTTTAGAAAAACATTCAATAATTTTTCTAAAGAAAAGAAAAAGATATATTTAAAAAAAGGACAATCATTTTTGAACGAAGTTGTTAAAGGAAAGAAAAATTATTTCTATATGCCCAGTTTTAACAAAGGTAAAAAAATAAAAAAAATATTTAAGAAAAATCGATTGAAAAAAATAGTCATTTTTGCACATTCATTTTTTGATAGCCCTCATGTTTATGGAAATTTTTTGTTTCCTGACTTTTATGAATGGCTAAGATTTCTCTCTAAAATATCATTAAAAACGAATTATGATTGGTATTTAAAACCCCACCCAAATGCGTTCAAGGAGGAAAAAATTATTAATCAATTTTTAAAAGAAAACCCAAATATAAAAAAAATAAACTCAAATGTTAAAAATATAAATTTAGTTAAAGAGGGTTTAGATTATGGTTTAACCGTATATGGTTCATGTGCAGCTGAACTTTCATATTTTGGTATAAAAGTTGTTAATGCAGATATAAATAATCCACATTATAGATACAATTTTTCATTCAATCCAAAAAATGTAAAAGAGTATGAGGAAATAATATTAAATCTAAAAGATAAAAAACTAAAATTCTCTAAAAAAGAATTATATGAATTTCATTATATGAATCAGTTTTATTTTCATAATCATTATATTTTTAAAGATTATGCTAAATATCATAAATCTATAAATGGAAGACAATTAATGTATACTAATAAAATAATTAAAGATTGGATGAAAAACTTTTCAGTGAAAGAACACAATCAAATTTTAAATAACATTAAAAATTTTATTAATGACAAAGAGCACTTTTTAAGTCTCAAGCACACTACAAAAAACAATCCTATTTATTAAAAAACATTAATAATAAATTCAAGTTTTTTTTTTAAAATCCAAAAAGATATCTTTTTTGAGAGGATTATTTGGAAAATCTATTTCTGGAATTGGGTAACTTCTATTATTTTCAGTTTCATTTTTAATAAAATTAGAATTTATAAAAGTAAATTCCAAAGCTTTGGGCACGCCATTTTTTCCAATAGGAAGAAAATTATTTGCATGCAAGTGAATGATTTTAAGGTTTTTATTTTTGTCAATAAAATTTAATATTTTATCTATATTTTTGTCTGCATTTTCAAATTCTATAATAATACCTAAAAAATTAAATTTATAAATTTCATCAATTATTTCATATTCGGCACCATCAATATCTATTTTCAAAATAGTTTTTTCTGGCGTAATATTTAATTCGTTCATAATTTTTGTTAATGAGTTAATTTTAGATATTTCAAGTTTTATATGATTGTTATCATTTAATTTAAAAAATATTAAATAATCTAAAAAATAGAGAAACCTTGTATTTAATTTTCTAAACCTGAACGAATGCCATAACCAAAAAAAAAAGTGTTTAATTAAGTAAAAAAAATTAATTGTATGGTCATAAACATAAATCTTTGTAGCGGGTTTCTTTTTTTTTAGATCTTTTTCAAATGAAAAATTATCTCCTAATCCAAAAGTTATACAAGTTTCGCATTCGCTAATCATCTCATCGTTAACTACATATCCTCCATCAAGATTGTTACCTAATCTGATAAGTTTTTCTGTGAAAATTGGTTTTAAATTTTGAGGCAACATTTTATTTTAAATTATAATTGTATTCATTTTTTTAAAAACTTAATTAATCGATTTATTAATAAGATTTTCTAGGTTTTGACCAAATTTATATGAATTTTTGTACAAAAAATAATTTCTTTGATTATCAATTTTATTTAATTCCTGAGTATTATAATTTTTTTTTTCAAAAAATAATTTTTTAAAAATTTTCCCCAAATTCTTACCGTCCTCAAAAACAAAAATATTTTTAAATTTTTTTATCCCATCTAAATGCGCTAATCGAACAACATGATTATAGTGGCCTAAAAAATAATCTTTACCATGAGATAGTAATATAATTTTTTTTTGAAAAATAAGAGATTCTATAAGCATCGTAGTAGGAGCTGATATAATGAACTCAGCATTTTTGATTAAATTAGGGTAATATTTTAAATCCGGTTGAAAAGTTGTATTAGAATTTAAACTAAAAAAATTTCTTTTAAATTGTGGATCAAGTATGATATTTTTAAATTTATTTAAATCAATTTTTTTCATATTTTTTCTCCATGGATGAGGCCGAAAAATTACTTTTAAATTTTTAATCTTATTAGCTGAAATTATATAATCTAATTCAGCCATAATTTTTTCTAAATTGTCCTCTACACCAAACGCTTCAAATAATAAGACATACTTAAAGTTAAAAAAATTTTTTATTCTTTTTTTTCTCAGATTAAAATAATTATCATACCTAGCAGAACCAATTATATTTAATTTTTTTTTATTTATAAGTTGAATTTTATTTGCATGTAGCTTGCTTTGTTGACCCCAAACCGCATATATATTTGCACGCGGATAAGGATGTGTTCTTGAGGACATGTTGTCCCAATTATCTATTATAGCTAGAGATTTAATCTTTAATTCTCTTGCAGCTCTGACTGAATCATAAAAACTTAATTCTTGTCCTAAAGTTGGTATTATTACTAAGTCAGGATTTAATTTCTTGAATATATTAAATAATTTACTGTTTATAGGACTTTTAAGATATAAATTTTTTTTAAAAAAAATTATTACAAAGTAATAAATAATATTTTTTTTTAGTTTAGAAAGTACTCTAAATGGAAAATTAAAAAGATTTTTATAAAAACTCTCAGAATAAAATAACTTGTGTTTTAGAATTCTTTCAACACTAAATCTAATTGATTTCGAATTTTTCTGATTTAAAAAAGTATTATAAAGATGAAAATTGTTGTATTTTTTTTGTTCTTTTTTCAAAAACTCATACTTTATAGGTTTTATTTTTTTTTTTCTAAAATAACTTAAATTACTTACAGAACTGGAGTTAATTAAATAATTAATTTGATATTTTTTTTCTATTTGAGAAAATACATTTGTAGAAAGATAGTTTCTTATGAAAACGTCATCGGAAATAACTACTACGATTTTTTTTTTCATTATAATTAGTCTTTACTTAAAATAGATTAAGGATGTATATATCTTAATATATATATT
>MDSZ01063083.1_pt1 | contig 11199 bp, 2 predicted proteins | sample 811201 | NCBI WGS metagenome assembly MDSZ01 (sample SAMN05326647, study PRJNA326480) | marine metagenome | isolation source: seawater | place: Indian Ocean: North | collected 2010 | reverse complement strand
GGCTTTAATCGTGGTGGTAAAGTTCCCGGCGTTGGAAACACTGATAGTATTCCAGCCATGCTTACTCCCGGTGAATTTGTCGTTAATAAAAAAGCTGCTCAACGCATGGGCTTTGCAAAGCTTCATGGAATAAATAGATTGCATATTGGCGGTCCTCCTGATGAAACACCTGAAGAAAGACACGTGCGAGAAATGAAGGAGAGAGAAGCATATGAAGCGAGGAAGAATGTTTCTCCAACCACTCCTCGTCCAAATACTCCCGGTGGTGAAAAAAGAGGAAATCCTAGAGATCCATTTGGGGTCTTTAGTCCAAGGGGTCAGATAACTCAGCAAACCGACTTTGATCATTCAAAAAAGGTTAACAGAGAAAAGGGTTTTTATCCTGAGATACCTACTCATCGAACACTTTATGTAAGTTCTGAAAAAATTGTTGATAATGTTGGTGAAGTTTTAACTAATATAAATGATAACTTAGAAGAAGCGGCAGAACTATCAAGATCGGGACCAGCATCTCATTTAAGTAGCGGCAAGATGTCAAAGTCTAGACGCTCTCCTGAGACTGTTGAGGCAATAAGAAGACAAAGAGAAAAGTCTCGTTTAGATAGAGAAGCAGCTGCAATCGGTAGAACATTTCATTCTGGAGGAAAACCTTTTACTCCTGAAGAAAGAAAAATGTTTGAAGATAGAGAGGCTGAAAAACAAAGAATTGCAGATTTGCTTGCTAGCCCCGGAACAACTCCGCCGCCTGAAGATCCATCTAAAAAAAGAAAAAAAGAGAGACAAAAAAGATTTGGTTTTGCTAGTGACGCTATAGGATCAGGGCTTCAGTCTATGGCTATTAATACTGCTGCGGTAGCAGGAGTTGCAACATTTGCTAAACAAATAGGAGTAGCTAACGAAGGTCTTGCTGATTTTGCTATTGGAGCAAGTACTTCATTTGGATTACTAAAAGGTATTCAGAGTTCTCTTGAAGGTTTTGGAAAAGCAATAGAAGGTCTTCCAGTTGTTGGTGGTAAGCTTAGCAAAGGTATGCAAGACAGAGGACAGTTTGGACTTCTTGTTGGAGGAAGAGGAGACTCATTTAGAAAAAATGCAAAAGATTTTGAAAAATTATCTGCCGCTAGAGAAAAAATTCTTGCAAGAAGAGACACAGCTTTAGACGATTTGAGATCATCAAAGACAGGCTCTTCAGAGTTCAAAGAAGCAGCTATGCGGGCAGACTTAGAAAATAAAAATTTTGAGGCTCAGGAAAAGAGATTTAAACAAGCTGAAAAACAAGCAAAAGAAGATGAAGCAGCAATAAAGAAATCTAAAGCTTTCACTATGGCTCTTACAGTGGCAGCAGCTGCTTTGACTGAACTTGGATCAACAATAAAACAAAGGGCTATGGCAGACATAGAAGCTGGCGATTATGAAGGCGCTAAGACACGAGCTACTGCTGGCGGAGCATTGCAAGGAGGCGCCCAAGGAGCTATGGCAGGCGCTATGGTAGGAGGTCCATTGGGCGCTATTATTGGAGGACTTGGAGGAGCTATATATGGTGCTACTACAGCTTTTCTTGAGGCAGAGAAAAGAATAAACCAAGTCAAATTTGCTGAAAGCATTACTGAAACAGAAAAACAATTGAAATCTTTCAATGACGGTACGCTTTCAGCCAATGAAGGATTAAGCACTTTAGCGGCAGCTCTTTTAGCTAGAAAAGAACTGCTTTCCGAACTAGATGCAGAAGAGAGAAAAGCAAACAAGAAGACTACTCAACGAGCCGCAGAAGCATTTGTGACAGGGCTTGGTAAAGATGCTAATTCTGTAGAAGAATTTAACGAAAGACTAAAAGAAAACGCAGGAACGTTAATAACAGAAGGAGCAGTAAGATATCAACATATTAGAGCTGTACAAGATGAAATTACAGAAAGACTAAAAACTCAAGCAGGACTTCAAGAATATGCTGAAGCTCAACGAGAAGCATCTGATCAAATCCGAAGACTTAAAGGAATAGGTTCAATAATCTCTGAATTAAATGCTGACGTTGGACAATTTGGTAAAGTAATAAGTGCAATTGGTGGTGCTGGAAAAGGTGTTGGTCAAGTCGGAAATCTTAGTTCTGTGTTTGACAATAACCCAAGAAGTAAAGGTGGCATTGCTAGGTTTAATGAAGCAATTACAAATTTGGGCAAAGCTGGCAAGTCTGCTGGACTAGACCAATTTTCTGGTGATGTGATTTCTGCTACTGGAATTCAAAGAAATTTGGAGGAATCAATTGCTTCAACTCTAAAGACAGATCCATTTGGTGACGATATAAAAGGAACACTATTAAAGAATATCGAAGATTCTTTGAAAGCTGAAGGAACTCCTTTAACAGAGACTATAAGAAGAAGACTTGATAAAGCTTTAGGTTCTGAAATAACTAATTTAGGAGATGAACAAAAAGAAATAACCGACAGAATTAATGATGCAATGGGCTTGACCATTGAGCCATTTAAAAATTTCGGTGATCTTTTAACTGAAAGAAATAAGTTTCTTAAATCAGCTCTTGATCAGTTGTTTTCTTTAGAAACATCTTACATTAATTCAATTAGAAAAGCTCAAGATACGCAAGTTCAAGCTCAACGAAATTTCTCTAAAAACACTAGTACGTCTAATTTTGGCTTTGAATCAAATAAAGACGTTCAAGCTAGGTTCTTCAGTAGATTAGACACCATTGTAGGAGCTTCTCAACGTGTTGGCGGAGGCACTTCTGCTGATGTAGGAAACGTCGGCAGCGTCATCGGAAGACTACAAAAGGTTCAAGACTTAATTATAAAAAATGAACAAGACAAATTAGCCGCCGACTCATCTGCTAGTGCTGAACAACAAGAAGATCTTATTAGAACAGGAGCAAAATTAAGCAGAGAATTTAATACCTTACAAACAATTCTCAATGAGTATGGAAATAGTCAGCAAAGACTTACTGCTCTTAATGAAAGACTGCAAAGATCGCAACAAAGAGAAGACTTCATTAAAGGCGGAATAAAAAGTATAGCCTTTGGAGACTCAAATACATCTGCTCAAACAACTAGATTATTTAGCGCTATACAAAAAGCCTTTAATGAAGGTACTCTTGCAAATATACCTTCAGATATAAGACAAGAAGTTGCTAATATACTTGAAGACCCTAAGTCGCCATTTGGACAAAAAGGCGCTGACATAGTTGCTTCAGATTTGTCAAAAATAGCGACCTCACTTGGTCTTGCCGCAAATGCATTTACAAAGACCTCTAAAGAAAGAGAGGAGACCTCTAAAGAAATTGAAGCAATTGAAAAAGTGGCTGCTAAAGCTTTTGGTGGATTAGCTAGTGTTGAAAAAACAAGAATTGACTCAATGGCAACAAAAATAGAGAGTCAAAATTCTACCTTTTTGCAGAACTTAGAGCAATTGTTCAAAGATGAGCAAGCAAGAACTCTCGGCATAGATATAGCTAATCAGAAAAAAATACTTGAAGATGCACAAAAGGTGCAAGCTGCTGTAAAGGCTGGAAACGTTTCTGATGAAGCATTTAAAGCTCTTTTAGATCCAGCTCGTGTAAAACAATTTGAAAACTTCAGAACTCGACGTAGGCTAATGGATTATGGCCCGGAGGCTGGTCAGTTTGCTAGGGCAGGAACAGGAGACATTAATGATAACTATCAATCAATAAGAGATCTAATAAGGAAAATCCTTAGCGCTCAAGCGGATCCTACAAGAGTATCGGTTCCCGGAAGGGGAGCATTTAATGACCTTGGCGGTAGAGATCAAGACATGACACTTCCGGGCGGTAGAACGCTATATACAGATTCTTTAAGACAGGGGATGTTTGGAAAAACAGAAAGTGGAGAAAAACTAAATAGAATAAACAAAGATGCTATTGAAGCTCTTGAATTTATATTGAAAATGTCGGGAAAAAGATCTTTAACTTTCCCAGATTTCAAACATGGCTGGTCACCTACGACAACCGAAGAAGCTGGGTTTACAGGCGCAAACTTTAATGTATTAAGAGATAGAGCCGAGGTGCAGTTTGGCAAGGGAACCACTGCTACGGACATGTTTACAAAGTCTATTGACAAAATAGAAATCGCCGCTCAAGGAGGCGCGCATATTACAAAAACACTGCAAGATATTTCTTTAGCTTTTGTTAAAGCCAAGGAACAACAACGAATAGACCTCGCAGAGTTATACAAAAGTGACTCTATATTTAGTCAGCTTGATCAAATACCAAAAGAAATTAGAGACATAATTTCAGGTAGTAACGTTGCAGAATCAATAAAAGACCTTGAAAGTAAGTCAAAAGGAGCTGCGGACCAATTAGAACATCTAAGGAGTCAATTGGAGTCTCTAACTGGAGTATCTGAAAGCCAACGTCAAGCGGAAGTTAAAGCGAAGGAAATTTCCAAGAAAAAAGTAGAAGCCGAAGGAAGGCTTCAAAAAGAGATAGATAGACAATCCGCACTTCCTGCTCCTGCTGCGCCAAAGTTTACAGGAAGCATTAATAACCCCGCTTCGATAGCTGCGTTTAACGAGGCTCGGGGGATAGCCGAAAACAAAGCAAGAGATGCGGCAGCAAGAGCTGAAAGAAAAAGAATAGCAGAAGAAGCTGCTAAAGCGAAAAGTTCATCAGGCGGCATGAGTGTAATTCGTAAGCAAATGCAACGATCTAACGAGCGAATGAACATTGGTGGGAAGGTATCTCAAATAGGCACACTTCCCGGCGAAAAGCATAGCGCCACTTTTGTTCAAGGAAAGCGGCTGTCCGAAGAGGAATTGGCTAATCTGCCTCCAGTCAGGACAAATTATAGTTCGATGAATATACGTGGTAAAAATATTCCAATGTTCGAGCAGCACTTCCCAGCGGATGATCCGAGGGGTGGCACTATACACATGTTCCCTGAACTATTAAAGAACGCAGAGGCTACAAAAAACGCGTCTACCAAATTGTTAGATGAGGCAACAAATGGAGAAAGCTTATCTGTTCATGACCATCATGCAGTTCCTATATTAGAAGAAATTTTATTAACCTTGAAAGGTCAAGGTCAAACCGGAACAGCAGGCGGCGAACAAAACACGCTTTCCTTTAATACAATCGACACAACAGCCTTGGATCAAAGCATAAATACTTTCTCAAAGAGTGTAACAGATCTTTCAGAAGTAATGAGTAGTCCAATAACTATGGAAGTTGGCGGTGAAATTAATATCAATGTCAATATGACTGGTGCAGAAATTCTACAAGAAAATGAAGCTGCATTTGCTCAGATTGCAGGTAAGAAGGTAACAGATGGAATCAACAATTTCATAAGAAATGGCTTAAGAACTAGTAACATAGCCATAAAGGGAGACTGGACTTAATCCAGCATTTTAAGTGGTAACATAATCTAGTAACGGTATTATACTGTTATAGGAATTAGAAGATGACAACATACACAGGTCAGACAACATTAGCAAGTGTAGCAATTTTAGAATCAAATGCTATACTAGACCCGCATGTAGCTCAGGCAAACCTGAGTTCTCTTGCTCATGTTCGATCTACATTACACCAAGATGGAGAAACAAACTCCATTGGATTGGTGATAATGGGAGATGTTGAATTTGTTGCTTCTAGAAGTACGATACCTAGCGGTACTAATAGAGAATATGGCTACTGGAGAGGCAGCGACAATAAAAACGTTCTTGATAAATTTGACCAATTGTGGGTTCCTCTGGAAGGAACTGGGGTCATATCTAGTTATCCAAAGATATCCAATGTAACACCTTCTGAAACTTCATCAACTAGCAGTGGTGATGACTCTGTTTGTAGCGGAAGTAATGTTTCATACGAATGGATGGGTGATGGCTTTGGAGGAGGTGAGTGGATTGGTCCAGACGGTGCTTGTGCTGATCCGGGATGTACAGAAGGTGAAGCTCCATCAAGAGATGGTAATTATGAAGGAGAAGTAGTCTACGTTCCTTGTACTGGAACTTCTTACGAATCTCAATTTGGAAACTTCAATGTCGAAGTAAAAACAGCCTCTGGCATTGGTGCGCATATAGGTTCTGCTGAGTGGGAAAAAGCAGGAGACTTAGTAGATCAAGTAGGTGACGAAGCCATAAGAGAAAGATGCTTAAGATTATCTGAAAGAGCATACTATAATTTAGGAAGTGGCACTAATATAGGTGGAGCAGGATATTCTGCATATGCAAAAGTTCTTCCTAGTGGTGATGTTTCTAATACAGTCATCATGTCTCAGCACAGAGAGAACCCTGCTTTATTTGTAATGGGTTGTGACAATGATGGCTTCTATTATATTAGATCTGATAAAAGCGTATCTGGTGTAGTTGAACCAGTATTTGCAAAAACTACAAAACGTTACGACGAGTTCAAATATCCTGCACAAATTGTAGGCGTATTTGCTTCAGGAGATTCCAAGTTAAAGATATATGTAAATGGATCAAAACAAGGTGAATCCGATAAGTTTACACGTTTCGTGGAAAGGTCTGCAAACACAGATGTCATTCTTGGAAAAGGCGAATTTCCAATTTCTGAACTTGGATTTAAGGGTTGGCTTGATGAAGTCGGTGTTTCTTCTAGCACTCTGACTGAAGATGAAATAGAGAAGCTCAACAAGAGTACGTTTTCCCTGAAGGATTATGTTTTTAATACAAAAGCTGTTCCTACTGGCACGAGACCTTTTTCCGGTACTGAATTTGGTGATGAAGGCATAGCTGCTAAAAATACTACATATGCTGAATTTGTGGTTGTTTCTGGTAAACAGTCTAAATGGAATCCATCAAGCGCTAGAGGTGGAGCTTTTGACACTAGTCTTTGGGGTCAAGCAAACTTTGGCGTTTCTTCTGTCCTTACTTTTGATCTTAATGAGTTGCCTACAAGACTCCATCAAATAACAGATTTATCTGTTGATATGTGGGCTGAAAATTCAACGAATAGTCCAAGTGGGGTCAATGTCTCTGCAAGAATAGTACATAAAGATGGAAGAATTGGAGAAGAAAATGTGAACTGGTATTCGCACCATGTTCATATGGCTTCTGGTTCTCCAACATTTATATCTCTTACAGGAGCGATGACATCAGATGATTACGGTGGAACTACGGTACTAAAAGGCGGAAGAAGGTCATTTAAAGGAAACTTAGATGACCATCGTTTGGAATTAGTCTTTCAGTACCCACCTTTGACACATCCATTTGATGCTGAATTCAAAATATATTCTACGAAGATGAACTTTGATGGTTTTGATATTCCTTCAAAATACAATACAAAAGACGGCGTTGTAGAGGTAAACGTTGCCAAAGGTCATTCGACTTTTGATGTTGATGGAAACTTTGCTAGCTTTGCTAGTGGAGATAGAAGTCTTACTCTCTATTCTGCTGGTACTAGTCCTGTTGCTTCAACAGGAACAATGAACTTGTTTGTTAATAGTGAAACTGCTGACCAAGCATTGAATCTTGTTATCAATCAAGATCCAGTTAGCAGTATGGGCGATACAGGTACGGGTTCTCTTTCTGCGAATGCTGCCATTGCTATGAGTGGAAGAACTATGAACTTGTTTACTAAAGCAGGTTTGATATCTTCCGATCTCATTTTGTTTATGAAGCAAGATGAGCCTATCTTTGCGGCGTCACCAACCATTCCACTTAATATAGCTGGATCAATATTGTCCTTCCCTAGAGAGGAAAATAGCGCACCTCTATTTACGCTGTCTTTTGTCGAACAAGGATCTCCAAGTGGCATACTAAACTTAGCCATGCCAAATGTTGGAAATGGTTCAATTAACTCTGACCAGATACTATTTGTTGAAGGTCAACAGCCAATAGCTCAAATACCTTTGTATCTTGAGACTAATAAGCTGGTAACAAACTCTATACCGTTGTTTGTTTTTGCTCCGTCTGTTAATTCACCTAGCGGGACACTCAACATGTTTATTAAACAAAAAGATTTTTACGGAAACTCTTTAATAAATGCTTTACCTACAATTCTTGGAACGGGCAATATACCTCTAAATGTTACTGGGCATGGATATCCTAGTGGCATACTAGAACTTGCAATGCCTGAAGTTTTTGGTTCTGGAACTAATACAACTACACTAAACATAAAAGGTTATAACTAATGCCTGTTAGAATTACTGATAATAACGGCGATGTAAACTATTTGATACCTGCGCCGTTTATAAATATAAATAAAAGTTTTGATAAACAAGGTGATGGAGAAATACTTGGAACTAGGTATACCATACAGCTTGATGGTTTTATTGTTGCCGATAGAGGTTCTCCAACAACAAATGGAACTTTTATAACGAATGGTGTTGATGTATTAGATGCAAACGTTACCGTTCAAGGAGGCGCTGGCAAGACTGGCTATTATGAATCTTTACAAAACAAACAAAAAGCTATATCTAACTTGATATCTAAGATTCAAGCCGGAGCTTTCTTAGAAGTAGATCCTTTAGATACTAGTATGAACGGATTTTCTGCTCATGTAAGGTTGGAAAGTGTTGACTTGCCATCTCATGATCCGGGAGATCCCTACAAGTGCAAATACACTATTAATCTTTCTTGCGACTATTTATTAGGACCAACAGATGTCAATGACGATGCAGATGATTGGGAAAGGCAAGAAAAATGGATGATCTCTGCCGCCAGTGAAAATTGGTCTATAGAAGAGACTGATCGCACAGTATTTGATAGAGATGCCATAGCAGGATTTACTGATGACGCTAGCATAGATAATGGAACACTCATCCAGTCTAATAAAACCTATACTTTAACAAGAACAATATCTGCAACTGGTAAAAATAAGTTTGATAGAACTACTAGTCTTGCCAATGGACTAATGCCTGATGGTTACAGTAGTATATATGCCGATAATGGACGAGCTTGGCAACAAGCTAGAGGTTATATCTACGACATAATTAAATACGGTAACCAATTCATATATGGTTCTGATGATACTGAATACTCTTATAATCCTGCTACTCAAACTCCTCCAACTGGAGACTCGTCTGCTTTAACTGCTGACCCAGATGATTACCATCTTTTTTCTATGAACCTTCCTGTTTCGGGAACAGATGCATACAAAAGTTTCAATTACAAACGTTATCAAAATGTTGACGTTAAAGGTGGCTCATTTACTGTAACAGAGACTTGGACTTTAGCTCCTCAAAAGACTATTGCCACAGAAACAGTAGAGATAAGCACTTCAGAGTCTTCTTCTTCTGGAGAGATACAAGTCACAATTAATGGAACTATTGAAGGTATCATAGACAATGCTGATAATGTAGCTCTTGGAGATGGAAATAACTTAGACAAAAACACTGAGCGAGCAGAAGCAACTGATGAATATTTCAATCATCAATCAACATATAATGCAAGCTCTTCAATTAAGATTCCTGAAAATAAATACCAGAATGCTTTAAAACATTTTAATACTATTTCTCCTTTCTTCCATCATGCAGCAGAAGGTATTGCTAAAAAAGTCGCTGGCTCGACAGCAATAGATGTTGCTACTACTCCGACTTCTAGAAACGTGACTCACCAGCCTGCAAGAGGAGTAATAACATACTCCATTACCTATTCAGGATCAGCTTCCGGTGGGGATGGTAATAATTTTATTCCATATGTACTCTCAGAAGAAATATCAGTAAACGATACATATCCGGGCCAAAACTTTGCTGAACAGACTGTATTAGGTAGAAGATTAGGACCTGTTTTACAAGACATTGGAACTCAGACAAGATGGTTAAGAGAAGTCACGATTCAATGTCAAGTTGATGTTAAAAAACCTTTTCTGTGTGTAGATGCTGAAGATGAACCGTTGATAGGCTTAGACAACTACAATGATTGTCTTGGTAATTTTTGTGAAGCTGCCGGTGTTAGATATCCAAATTGCACAACAGAAGCTGATTGCGAAGAGGATGGCAATTCTTGCCATAATTTAAGCTCTGCTCCAGTCTGGAATACAGGAGCAAACGTTGACAATGACTGGGTATTAAATCCAAATTATGTAGATATTGGAACAAGCAACACTAGCGTTTCAAAAGTAAGAAACAATCTTAGTAAAGGCGGTATGTTTACTACAAATATGGTAACTTCTAAACCCGGATTTACTTTACCAGATGTAGGTGCAGGTTTTGGTTTATCTAGACCAACAAGCTTAGGAAACTTACCAATACTTCCGTCTACCGATGCTGGTCTTGGCAATGACTTTGACGATGTAGTAGCTACTACAACTTATGATGGCGACAATAATCCAAATTTTACTGTCAGTAACTACTGGACTAAACATAAACAATTTGTTGGTATCAAAAAACTTCTTAATTCATTAGACCCATTGACTTATCTTGGTTATGAGTATGGTGGAACTTTAAGCAATACTATGAATAGAGGTCATGTAACAAAAAGATTTACAAATCCTCCTTCAGAAAGTTGGAATCCAAAGACAGGAAACTGGTCTTATAGTATAAGTTGGGTTTATGAAATAGACGATCCTTATACTACATTTAGTAGTAGCTTTTTCAACAGTAATTTTGTTGATAACCTACATATTCCAGAAGATACATCAAAATCTACTATAGAACTAAGTAGAACATCTCCGGGACAACACTTCTAATGCAATTTACCAATAGATCACAAAATAAAAATTTGCCTACTTCGGCAAACCCGTTAAAAGTTGATTATCCATTAACAGATGATGTAATTCAGCAAACGTTTTTGGGTGCTTCAATCATGGACTTTAGTGTCAACTTAGGTCTTAATGGCTCTCTTTCTAACCTCTCTATTAGATTAGTAGAGGATGATTTAAACTATGGAACATCTCTAAGAAAGAACAAAGTTAGAGACGCTGTTACTGAAGGTTATCATCCTTGGAATAGATATGCATGGCCTGAAGAGTTGACACTAGATACAGAATTGTCTGTGAATTGGGGCGGAGGTTTTGGCAGGGGGTTATATCCAAATTATGGAGTTCTTCCAAAGGGTGAAGACGGGTCTGAATTAGATACAGAAAATGCAAAAGGAGATATCTTCTATCCACCACAAGTAGGATCTCCTGTATTTTTTCAATACTTCATGCCGGGAGATTTAACAGAAGAATGTGTGGAAATAGAGACAAGAAATTCTGAAGAGCTTGTACTTGCAGATACGTTCGGTGATTGTATTGATCCTAATGGTGCTGTTGTTTATTTAGAGCAAAAAGATACACTT
>MDSZ01245130.1_pt1 | contig 11200 bp, 11 predicted proteins | sample 811201 | NCBI WGS metagenome assembly MDSZ01 (sample SAMN05326647, study PRJNA326480) | marine metagenome | isolation source: seawater | place: Indian Ocean: North | collected 2010 | reverse complement strand
GGCATTGCGCATAGTGGAAACATTCAGACTGAACATAAGATCCCATTGGTCTTCGCTCGAATCCCAGCTTTCAGTGCCCATGGCAAAGCCACCAGCGAGGTTTATCAGGCCATCAAAGGGCCCGAGGCTTTGTATCAATTCAAAAGTAGCGTCGGCATTGGTGAGATCCACGGCGTAACTATTAGTAAGACTCTCGTCACGGGCAATATCCAAACGAAGGACTCGGGCGCCCTGAGCTTCAGCCACTGCACATACCCTTCTGCCCAGCCCGCCCAATGCGCCTGTGATAACAACAGTGCTATTTTCCAAGGCTTTCATAGTTTGGCTCCTAAGTAGATGCGAGCAGTGGGGCTGATGCTATCCAGCAGTCGGCTCGCTGCCACGGGCATTGGCCAGGAAATCAAGAATGGCCACGTTAAACTCGTCGTTCTGATCACCTGCCACCATGTGCCCCGCCGCTGCGACATCCACATGGCACGCGTGCGGTATGAGCTTTGCGAGCTGCGCTACTCCCTCTGCACTCACCACACGACTTTGCGCTCCGCGCACCACTAGCGTTGGCAAATCGATTTGCTCGGCGGCCTTCTCCATTCGCTGAGCCATGACCTCCATATGGTCCGGCGGCCTTCCTTGGGCGTGAATCGCAGGATCCCAGTGCCAGTAGTAGCGTCCGTCGTTACGTTGCCTCAGATTCTTGAGAAGGCCCTGCGTACTCGAGCGACGGGGTCGATGCGGCAGATACTTTGACACTGCCTCAGCTGCCGCATCGACAGACGCGAAGCCATCGGGGTTGGCAGACATAAAATTGATAATCTCCTGAATCCCGTCAGCCTCCATGCGCGGCACAACATCGACCAGAACAAGTGCGTGTGCACGAGGTAGCCGTTGTTCTCCCTGACCCACTAGCGACACTACGCCCCCAAGTGAAGCGCCTACCAAGACCGGAGCTGAGTGCAAAGACTCCATGACAGTACCCAAGTCGGCAATATGATCATCCAAAGCGTATCGGCCTTCAGGGCACCACTCGCTCTCCCCGTGCCCCCGCAAATCCAGAGAGATCACCCTATAGCCCGCCGCTGCTAATTCCAGTGCGGCCTTGCTCCACGCATGGCGGGTCTGACCGCCCCCATGGAGTAAAATGACCGGTAGACCCCCCTCAGGTCCGCCAACATCTGCCGCGAGTGTCAGGCCAGTTGAGGTCTCAAACCTCATCGGGCGAGGCTGATCAATGAAATTCAAAATGAATAGGCATTGTCTTGGGCCCGGTGACCATGTTGGACGCCATGTAGCTCGGCTCCCCGTTGAGTTCGACGGACTTTAAACGAGGTAATAATTCGCTGAAGAACGCCTCCATTTCGAGTTTCGCCAAGTAGCGCCCGAGGCAGCTATGCGCACCAAAACCAAAGGCCATGTTGCGGCTGTTGTTGCGGGTGATGTCGAATTTCTCGGGGTGCTCCATGCTACTTTCATCCCGAGCGCCGGAGGCAAACAGCAACATCACCGATTCACCCTTGGCAATCTTCTGTCCGCCCAAGTCCACATCCTCCGCAGCCGTGCGTCCAAAATGCTTGACCGGGGAAACCCAGCGAATCATTTCCTCCACCGCACCAGCAATCAATTCGGGGTTATCCTTCAGCATCTGTAACTGCTCCGGATGCTGAATCAGGGCGTGGAGACCACCAGCGGTAGAGTAGCTCGTAGTATCATGACCCGCGGTACAGATCACTAGGTAATAACCCAACACCGCTTCAAGACCAATCAACTCACCATCAATTTCGGCATTAGCTATCACGCTGGCCAGCGAGTCGTCCGGGTTGGCCCGACATCTTTCAATAATGGGCGCGAAGAATTCGTAGAACTTCATTACGGCCTCCATACCGTCACCCTCAATATCCTCATCGGCATAGCCCAGTAGTTGCTGAGAGAGCTCTACAATTAGCTTGTCATCTTTCTCGGGCACGCCAAACAGGGTCATGATGACCCGCATCGGGTACCAGTAGGCAATGTCCGTGGCGAAGTCACAGGCTGGCGCCTTTGTCGCCATCAAGTCGACAAAATTTTTCGCGCACTCGCGCACAAACCCTTCTATAGGTTTGAGCTGCTTGGGCATAAACCAAGCCTGAGTAATTTGTCTGTGCTTACGGTGGGTGTCCCCATCCATCTGGACCAGAGTGGCCGTAGCACCAACAGCGTCGACCTGACCGTCCTGATTTTTTGGTGCAATTGTTGTCCGCGGACCCGCGAGAAACAGCTGCGGATTAGTCTCTACGAACTGTATGTCCTCTGCTCTGGTTACCAACCAGACTGGATCAAAGCCTTCGGGCTCGACGTAACAAACCGGCTGCTCTTCACGCACTTGTGCCATCAATTCCTGCACCTGTAATGGGCTGGCGTAGGCAAGGGGGTTTGTCAGCTCGGCTGCTGCTCGCTCAATGCTCATATGTGCTCCCTCATATTACTGACAACTCGCCACTCGCCCTGATGGTGATCTCTGCCATAGACAGACCCCAGGGCTGGTTAATGGCATACAAGATTTGATCCGCTATCTCCTCTGGACCCAAAAGGAAATACTCTGGATTGCCAATGTCCACTTTCTCTGCAGGCAGCTTGCCTTCGGCCGCCGCCATAATCATCTCCATATACGGCTCGACGTTTGCCCCCATCAATCCGACGGAGGCCGCCCTGTTGATAACGGTGTCAACCAACCCCGTCCCCCCTGCTGCTGCGGGCCTCACCGTGGTTACCTTGATCTTGCCCGGACACTCTTGCCGGAGAGACTCAGATAGAAAGTCCACTGCGGCCTTGGTCGCTCCGTAAACGCCCCCCCCGGCGCTGGGGTATTTGCCATAAATTGAAGAGATATTCACAACATGGCCACGACCGTTTCCAACCATGTGGTCGTAAACAGCAGTGATACCGTGCAGCACACCTTTAAAATTAATGTCGATACAGCGGTTCCAAGCCTCACTGGCTTGCTCGTGATCGCTGAAGAATGCGAGAGGCATTATCCCGGCATTGTTCACCAGCACATCAATCTGTCCATACTGGGCTACCCCTCGGGCGACCAGACTGCGCATGGAATCCGCGTCAGTAACATCGGTCTGCACTGCCAACGCTGATCCGCCAGCCGTTTCGATCTCCTCTACCGCTGTTTGGAGCGTATCGCCATTGATATCGGCGCAGACTATGTGGCCACCCAGTTGGGCTGCCTTCAGACTGAGCACTTTGCCAAATCCACTGGCAGCACCAGTGACAATGATGACTTTGCCATCTACATAATTAGTCATAACCTTTGTCCTCAAGGGATGATCTTCTGGTCTTCCACCCTGCCCATGCGTTCCAGGTGGTAATAAGAATCGCCACAAGAGAGCCTGATGGCTGACAACCGCCTGAAATAGTGGCCTACCGCACACTCCTCAGTCACGCCAATGCCGCCGTGGAGTTGCACCGCTGTTTTTGCGACAAAACGCGCTGCCTCGTTGACACCAATCTTGGCGGCTGAGATCACGCGCATCCGCTCAAGTTCGTCACTGGAATCGGCATAGTGACTCGCAGCAATCGCAAGGGATCTCGCATGCTCGAGGTTTACCAGCATGTCTGCCGTCATGTGCTGAACCACCTGGAAAGAACCAATGTTTGTGCCAAACTGTCGACGCGTCCTGATGTAGTCTGAGGTCGCGTCTACCAGGGCCTGCATCGCACCGACGGCCTCGGCGCACACGGCTGCCGTCGCCTTGTCACAAGCCCAACCAATCGCCGTAAGGGCCTCACCTTCGCTGCTAATCCGCTGGGCAGGCGCCTCCTGAAGTCGGATCTCCGCCCCACCCCTGTTATCGTGCGTAATATAGGTCTTCACGTTGACGCCGGGCGCATTCCTGTCGACCAGAAAGAGAGCCACTGCAGATCGTTCTTCAGAGCCTAAAGTGCGCGCAGAGACCACATACGTATCCGCGACATGGCCACTAAAGACGTGAGACTTGTCGCCAGACAACACATACCCGTCATCACTCTGGTCGGCGCGAGTCTCGAGTTGCGCAGGCGCGTCAGTTGCGCCTGGCTCAGTGTGCGCAAAGGCCAGCAGCTTCTCACCCGACATCATGGCAGCGAGGGTCGACGAATCATCCGGTAGCAAGGCGCCGCAGAGCACGACATTGTCGATATAGGGTTCTATACACAGTCCTCTGCCCAGAGCCTCCACAACGGCCGCCGCATCGGCAAAACCACCCCCTGTCCCACCAACTTCCTCGCTAAACGGTGCACACAATAAGCCCAACTGAGCCAGCGAGGACCACAAGTCGCGATCAAAATATTGCCCCTGCGCCAGTCTTGCTTGAAGGTGACCGAAGGCATTCTTGTCGCGCATGAGCCGCGTGACGAGCGCCTCTAGTTCGCGCTGAGTATCAGATTTCACCAGTGCCAAATCGATTCTCCATTATTCACACTGACCGCCGCTTCTCGGCTCTACAGGCCTAGCGCGGACTTGACGATGATGTTGTGCTGTATTTCGCTCGTGCCGCCGAAGATTGTGTAGGCTCTCGACTCGCAATAGTCTGAAAATAAGTTACCCACCGACGCGTCCAGCCAGCACCCCTCTGTATGAAGTTGGCTAGCCTCGTCGTAAGGCAAAGCATCGACGCCCGCTATTTCCAGTGCCAGCTCGAAGCACCGCTGAATGATGTCTGAGCTCTTAAGTTTGAGGAGACTGGGCTCCGACGCAGAAACGCTCTCCGCTTTGAGTAACCTGAGTCCGGACACTTCAACCCCCAGGACGTCTGCTTCGAGACGCCTGACTTCACTGCTGTATCGATGCCCCCCCGGCCGGCTTTTAACCAAAGCCTTGAGGCGTCTTAGCAGCAACTTCTGCAACCCTACCTCGGCGATGCCGACTCGCTCGTTACCCAGCAGAAACTTGGCGATGTCCCAGCCCTGCCCGGGCTCCCCGACAATGTTTTCTTTCGGCACCACGACATCGGTCAGAAACACCTCGTTGACCTCGTGCCTGCGATCGATAGTGATCACTGGGCGTACTTCTATTCCCGGCGTATCCATGTCCGCCAACAACATGCTGATACCCTTTTGTGGTTTGACCGAGGTATCAGTTCTCACCAGCAGAAAAATCTTGTTGGCGTGGTGGGCGTTGGTGGTCCACAACTTCTGACCATTGACCAACCAGTGATCGCCCCGGTCTTCAGCACGCGTTTTCAAACTGGCCAGATCCGAACCCGCCCCTGGCTCAGAAAATCCCTGACACCAGAAATCTTCAACGCTCAGCATTGGAGCGATGAGCTGCTTCTGCTGGTCGGTGCCATACGCAATGAGCACGGGACCGATCATTTTCTGGGCCCACATGTTGTTCATCGGCGCACCCTCTTCAGCGAGAACACTGAAATAGATGCTCTGCTGGACAATATCCCAACCTGTGCCGCCGTATTCGACAGGGAAACCCGGTGCCGCCCAACCCTGAGCGTGAAGCGTCTTCCACCAGCTCACCTTCTCTTCCCAAGTGACCAATCCACCCTTCATCATTTTGTCGCGCACTTTAGGGTCCAGATTTTCTTGAACCCAGCTCTGGATCGACTTAGCGAAGTCCAGCTCTTCAGCGCTATAGATAAGATTCATGATCAGTTCTACCCCCGTCAGACCGGGATCACTAAAGTTTCGGAATAAAAGGTGGCTTTACAGAGTCGTTATTCTCAAACAGTTTTCTTACGGCGGGCTCTATATCGCTGCACGTAAAGCCTCCTGTCTGGTTCACCTCGGCGGCTTCTTCCCACGCCTTGAGGAGCTTCAGGGTGCCGCCATAATTCAGGAAGACCTGTCCATTGATGTCCGCTGCTGAATCGCTGGAGAGATACACCACCAGGGGCGATACCTGACTTGCACTGGCCATATCCTCAGTCAGGCCCGCACCCGCCATTCGCGATGCCGCCCGGGGCGAGATCGCGTTGATGGTCAGGTTCATCTGCCGGGTCTCTTCGACCAACACGTTCTGCAAACCGAGGATGCCCGCCTTGGCGGCGCCATAATTGACCTGCCCGGCGTTACCATAAAGACCTGCCTCAGACGTCGTGTTGATAACACGCCCGGCAATCCGCTCACCTGCCTTGGCCTGCTCGCGCCAGTAAGCGATAGCGGCTCGCGTAGCCGTGAAGTGACCCTTGAGGTGCACCGCAATTACGCCATCCCACTCCGCCTCTGCCATTTTCCAGGACATGCGGTCGCGAATGATGCCGGCGTTATTCACCAGGATATCGAGCCGATCGAAGTGATCGATGGCACTCTGCACCAAGGCCTCGCCATCGCCCCAACTTGCGGCGTTGCCGTAATGGGCCACTGCATTGCCGCCTGCGGCCTTGATCACGGCGACAACCTCATCCGCTGGCGCGTGGCTCTCGCTGTCATCCTCACCGTGCAGTCCAATGCCCAGATCATTCACAATCACCGAAGCACCTGCCGCCGCCAACGCCTCAGCATGGGAGCGTCCCAGCCCCCGTCCGGCCCCTGTTACGATGGCCACCTTGCCGTCGAGCATTCCCATATTCGTCAACTCCAATTCAAGTGATTAATCTCTGAGTTTGGCCTGTGAAGCGGTGAACAGTACTTGGCCGCTGTCCTTTGATTCCGCCTGCACCAGGTATCTGTCTTGCTCCTTCCAGATCTTGGTAACAATGGTTTGTCCGCAGAACGCCGGGCTGGCAAATCGCCCGCGAAAGCTCAGTAGCCTGCGGGCATCCCCGTCGGCACAGCGATCCACAACGGCTTTACAGATCACACCGTAGGTACAAAGGCCGTGCATAATGGGGGTATCGAACCCAGCCATTTTTGCCACCTCGGGGTCGACATGAAATGCGACCTTGTCCCCAGACAAACGGTAGATCTGCGACAGCTGCGGAATGACAGGCGTCTCCTGGACGAAGTCCGGATCACGATCTGGGTAGTCGATCCCGGTATCAGGCGCTTCTGCGCTCGTGTCAGCTTCCGCCCCCCTCAGAAAAAGGGACCAGCGATTAGTCAATAATCGCTCTCCACTACCCTTCAAACGGGTATCCGACTCAATCACCAGCAGCACACCAGATCCCTTGCCGTAAACTCCTTCAACGCGGGAGTCGGTGGATACACTCGCCTGTGTCGGCAGCGGCTGATGAACGATCAGTTCATGCTCACCATGAACGATCTTATGCTTGTTCACTTCTGCCATCAGGTCGGATGACACAATGTCAGGCATCGCATCGAACGACGGTAATACTCCGTAGCTGGGAAGAACCTGCAGGTTCTTCTCAAAGGTGTAGCGGAGCTCGTCGGGGTTCAACCAATCAGCTCCCGCCCCCACTCCGAGGTGATAGAGAATGACCTTGTCGGCATCCCAGTCAAAGTCGATTGTCTTGAACTCGTAATTCAATACCTTATTCACGTCTATGGGCATTGCTTCATCTCCGTCTTTCGCTGGGTCTTACACTGGCAAACGTTAGGACACTTAAGCTTCGAGCAAGCGACGTCGATACAACTTGCCATTATCGGCACGCGGCAACTCATCGACTACTTTTAGCGCTTTAGGAAGTTTGAACCTCGCCAACTTATCCTCAGCAAAGCTCAGAAGCTCCTGCCTGAACTCCGCGGAGTCCACAAACCCAGTCTGCAGTGTGATGAAAGCCCATGGCACGTGTCCCCACTCATCATCGGGCTTGCCGACCACAGCCACGTCCTGTACCGCCTGGTGCTGAATCAGTACTTGCTCAACCTCGGAGGGGTAGATATTCACGCCCCCCGAAATGATCAGATCGCTGCGGCGATCCACAAGAAAAAGCCAGCCATCTTTATCGAGGTAGCCCATATCGCCAATGGTGTAAAACTCACCCCGTATCACAGCGGCCGATTTTTCCTCATCTTTATGGTATTGCGGCAGCGTCGCGCCCTTAACCGGGGTCAGGAAGACCGTGCCAATCTCACCGACTGGCAGGTCCTCACCATCATCATCAATAATCTTCACCTGGACGCCGGGTACCGGCGGCCCGGAGGTCCCGGGTTTCTGTAACCATTGATCAGAGGAACAGGCGGTACCGGCGCCTTCGGTACCCCCATAAAAGTCGAAAATAACGGGGCCGAACCACTCGATCATTTCGCGTTTCACCGGAACGGGACACGAGGCCGCAGAGGAAATCATTACAGCAAGCTGAGGAAACTGCCAGCGGCCGCGTGCCTCAGGCGGGAGATGAAGCAGACGGGCAAACATAGTGGGGACCATCATGGTCGTCGTAATGTCGTGCTCAGCCAACAGTTTGAGGCAGTGCTGGGCGTCCCACTTGCCCGTCACGACGACCGTGTGCCCGAAATGCAGAGACACAGCTGCAAACTGGAGCGGGCCTGCATGGTGGAGTGGCCCATTCACGAGGTGCACCTCATCATAGGGTTTGACACCGAATATGCTTAGCGCGTTACCCCTACAGGAATGGAATTCGCCGGGATAAGTATTTGGCAACGGATGGCGAACGCCCTTTGGCTTGCCTGTCGTACCCGACGAATACAACATGGTTTGCCCACCAGTCCGGTGTGCTGGCATCTCGGTAGACTGCCCAGACTGGAATGCGCAATAGGCACCCGCATGAGTCTCTTCACCACCCACCCAGATACAGTGCTCAATCGGGAATTCGGAAAACCCCAAGGCCTGCAGTAACTTTTCCCGATAAGAAACGTGAATGAAAAGCCGTTTGGCCTCCGAATTGTCCAGGATATAGCCGATTTCAGCTGCGGCTAAGTAATGATTTACCGCGGTGTAATAGAGTCCAATTTGCGAGGTAGCAAAAAAGACCTCAAACACTTCGAGGCAATTTGGCAGCAACACCGCAACACTGTCACCTTTGACCAAACCCAACTGCTGCAACCCTCGAGCAACCTGATTGCTCTTTTGCAACAGCTCTCTAAACGTCTGGCTGCGCCCACCAACCTCCTGCAGTGCCATCTTGTCAGGCACCTGTTCTGCTGCCTGCCAGAATCCCGGGAAAGTCTCCATCCGTTAATGACCCGCCGTCAGAGCCGGCTGCCAGTAAAGCACTGTCAGCCCTTCCCTCACCTCAACGAAGGCAGGCTTCAGTGGCATCCCAATCTCCACTTGTTCGAGGTCACAGTTGATCAGGTTGCTCATCATTCTGACCCCGTCGCCCAGGTCGACCATGGCGACAATAAAGGGAGCCATTTCCTTAAAAGGGGATTGGTGATGCTTTCTAATTACCGAGTAGGTGTACAACGCCGCCTCTCCGTCAAAGTGCAACCAGTCGGGTTCGCCACCACATGCTGTGCATAAGTAGCGTGGGTAGAATTGTTTATGACCGCAGGATTTACACTGCTGAATTAACACCTCTGAGCGTCGCAGACCTTCCCAAAACGGCTGCCACTCGCCCGTGGTCTCAATCGCTGCGAGGCCACTCATGTCCTCTGGCAGTTGAACGTACTCAGCCATTACGGCGCCTCTCTCCCCAGAATCAGTGCACCCATGCCCGACAGGTAACCACCGGCGCCGCAGGCTAGCGCGAAGTTCGCGTCTGTCACCTGTGTTTGACCGGCCTCGCCGCGTATTTGACGAACCGCTTCAATCAGTAGAAGAAGACCACGCATCCCAGGATGACAGGACGAGAGGCCGCCGCCGTCGGTATTGCAGGGCAGCCTGCCGTCGTAGCGCAGAGTGCCCCCCTCCACAAAGGACCCACCCTCGCCTTTTTTACAAAACCCAAGATCCTCTAACAGCAGGAGCGCGGTGATCGTGAAGCTGTCGTACAACTGCACCGTGTCGATATCACTCGGCTTCAGCCCGGCCTCAGCAAATAATCTGGGCGCAATATCAGCGGCTGCGGTGCGCGTGAAATCGGGCATCTGGCTAATATTCCAGTGCGTTTGGCCAACCTGTGCTGCATGAATGTAAACCGGCCGCGTGGCCAGCTCTTTTGCCCGCTCAGCCGTGGTGATAATCACCGCTCCACCGCCATCGGAGACAACGCAACAATCCAGCTTGTGTAGCGGATCTGCCACCATGGACGAATTCACCACGTCATCGACCGTGATCGGGTCGCGGTACATCGCATTCGGGTTGAATCCTGCGTGGAAACGGTGGGCAACAGCGATTTCCGCGAGCTGTTCTGAAGTTGTTCCAAACTGGTGCATATGCCGACGTGTCGCCATGGCGTAATTAGCGACAATGTTCGATCCATATAATTCCTCGAATGAGGAAGTCGTGGTATTCAGTTCACTGGCTTTCCACGCCCCCTGTGTACCCAGTGATCGCCCCATTCGCGTGTAGAGATCGGAGCCGTAGGTAATCGCCACGGTGTCGCACTGACCATCACGTATCTGGGCGCAGGCCTGTTGCACGTGAAATTCGAAGCAGGCTCCCCCCACTCCCAGGCCGCCGAATGCTTTGAAATTGATTCCGAGATATTCGGCAAGGCCATTTTCCGACTCTTCCTGCATCTTGAAGGTCATGAAGCCGTCAATATCACGTTTGGGAATGCCGCAGTCTGCCAAGGCACGCTGCAGTGCCTGCGCATGATGCTCCCGCTCAGATAGATGAGGGGCAACAGGGTAGTCACTCAGACCAATGCCCACGATGACCGGGGTTCTATCTGACATGTCTGCTCAGCACGTCCTTAATCTACAACGGTAATAGCGCCCTCGGGACACCAAGAAGCCCCGAGTCTGGCCGCCTCTTCCTGCCCTTGAACAACAGTGAAACTACCCATGCTGTTATAACCAGTGTCATCCAACTCGTAGACTTCAGGAGCCTGAGAGGCACATAGCGCATGGCCCTGACACTTCTCGCAATCGACTTGGATCTTCACTGTTCCACTCCAGACCGCAGCCTCGAGAGTGATGGCGGCTACGTTCATATACTATACAGATATGTAAAGTTTATTTATTATGGGACTGAGTGTCAATGTGCTCAGCGCCGGTGCCAGCGAACGTGCCGATAAAAGACGGGTGGAAATCTATGGCCTTACCAACTCATTTTGACTCACTTTACATCGGCGGCAGCTGGGTAAAGTCAGTAGGTGGTGAAAGCGCCGCAGTGATAAACCCCGCTACCGAGAAAGCCATCGGCAAGGCACCAGTGGGAACCGCGGCGGACGCCGAGGCAGCCATCGCCGCGGCAAGGGACGCGTTCGACCACGGTCCTTGGCCGAAAATGGCATGGCGGGAGCGCGCTGGCGTCTTG
>MDSZ01228106.1_pt1 | contig 11200 bp, 5 predicted proteins | sample 811201 | NCBI WGS metagenome assembly MDSZ01 (sample SAMN05326647, study PRJNA326480) | marine metagenome | isolation source: seawater | place: Indian Ocean: North | collected 2010 | reverse complement strand
TATTGATCCATAATACAAAAATTGACACAGTGGCTAGAGAACCAATATTATTGGGTGAATACCATTGGGACGATGATAATTGGAACACTGGTGTTTCAGAACCTTATGCAGCTAGATTGAAATTAACAAATAGTGAAATTATTAATGCGGGTGGTGCTTGTAATTCTAAAACCGTTTATGGGGAAACAGGAAATACAGAAGGAACATTTGAATGTCCTGCAGTACATGTTTATATGGGTTCAGCGACGCTTTGGAATAATACAATAGATGATACAGTAGGTGACGGAATAAGAGTTACTGGTGGAATAGTTGATATAAGGAATAACACTGTTTCAGCAGGCGAGTACGCAGCTAGAATTTCAAGCTATAATACAAAATATTCATTTGATAGTAATAGAGAATATAATGGTAAATATGGTTCAATCGCTTATTTTTCAAATAATACTTGGAATGTAGATGCTCAAACATATAACATTACAGAGAGTAGGGTTGCTGTACAATCTGAAACAATTCCCGTACCTTCTGCTTCAGGGGTTTATTCAATAGGATTAAGATGGAAGGGTTCAGCAATAAATTGTGATACAACAATGTATACAGATTGTTTGAAAGTACCACCTATGTATAGTAATCTATTTTCTGAATATGTTTATCCAGAAGATATACCCATGTCTATTGAATTAAATCCTAATGCGACGGTATTTGCATTTGCAGATTTAGATATTGGTTTAGAAAACATCCATATCGGGAGATTAAATAGTGGTGCTGGGAAACATCAAAACATTGTACAACAGGGGGAACTTGTTAGGTATCGTGTTTTAGCAAATGGAGACACTGTTTCTAATGCAGATATTACTGTAAGAGATAGCCATGGAAATGAATTGTATAATTTAACTACAGATGAATATGGGATGACTCCTCAAATTGTTTTAGCAAGTGATTTCCATCTTGATTTCACTGGCTTTGGAGTTTATCCTGATGGATTGGTAACAGATCCATCTGAGAATTCATGTAATGACGATTTAGATAATGATGGTGATTTGCTATATGATGATGAAGATCCAGATTGTAATGGAGGAGGAAGAGAATTATCAAAGTATTATATTGATGCTTGGAAGTTTGACAAAGGATTCGCTTCTGAATCAATTACCTTGACATCTCAAATAGAAGGTGTCATTGATTTGGTTAATATTGCACCTACAGTTGGAATTGATATTCAATATCCCGATAATTCTGCATTTAAGAGATGGATAAATATCTCTGGAACTTCATTTGATGGTTCTGATGATAGGGATCCTGGAACTTATAATTCAGATTGGGAAGCACTATTAGGCCACATGGGAACTGTCGATAGAGTTGAAATTCGTTTGCCTGGTGGCTCTTGGGATGATGGAATTTTAGCTACAGATACCAGTGGTTTCAATCAAGATATCGTCACTCAGCAAAATTGGCCTTGGAGGACTTGGTCTTATAATTTAGATATGAGTAATCAACCCGAAGCAGATTATCAATTTGAATTCAGGGCATTTGATGGAGTTGAATATAGTCCAATTGTTGCTAGATCATTTCAATTAAACACAGTGACGCCAACGGTGTTGTTGACATCACCTCAAGATAATTCTGAACACAGTCAAAATACAGTGACATTCAGAGGTTCAGCATCAGATACATATTCTGGTGTCAACTCTCCTGATTTACATAAGATACATATTAAATTTACAAAAGAAGATGGATCTACTTTGCCTAATGAGGAATTTGTTCCTGCTGACTGGAGTAATTGGGAATATGTGTGGGACTTTAGTCCTCATTCTTCCGGAGTATACAATGTACAAGTTTGGGCTAGTGATTCAAAATTTTGTAGAACGGATATTGGTGAATGTAATCCTGTAGAACTAACTTTAACAATAAATAATGAAAATGCAATACCAATTGTCGAAATTTATGGACCTTCAGGAGATATTCAAGGTGATGAATTAACTAGAATTTATGGATATGCTAATGATTTAGATGGTGATATTAGTAGAGTTGAAGTAAATATCACTGATTCTCTTGGCGGTTGGACCAATTTACCAAATATTTATCAATTTGAGGGCACAGATTGGGAGACCTATTGGGATACCTCTGAACTTGAGCATTTAAGTGAATATACAATTAATGTTAGGGCATATGATGCTGTAGATTATAGTATTGTTAAATCAACAAATGTGGTAATATTAAATCCTGATGAAGAGGTAGATCCACCTCAGTTTAATCAAACAGCTTGGGATGAATACTTAAGTGGTGGATCAACAGTGAAGATCTTTTGTGACAAAGGTTCAAAATCATTAGAAAAATGTGGTTCGGGCTTAGAAATGGATTTAAATCAATTTTTTGAACATTCAAGTAGTGAACAATTAAGTTATACTATTGCAGGAAATGAGGAAGATTTCAATGAACATGATCAATTTATGTTTAAAGTTTTAGAAATTAATCCTCAAACAGGGATTTTAACATATAATCCTGCTACATCTACAATGAGTACATATTATTCAGAAGAAGCTCAGTGGAGTTTTATTGGTGTTAAGTTGAAGGCAACAGATTCCTATAGTCAATCCATAGAATCGCCAGAATTTAATATCGTCATTATTGCTGTAGAGTTTACATTTGAACAATTTAATAGTGAAGAGGTGAATACTGATAACCCTGCAATATATATTGGTACAGGAAGACCTGGACAATCAGTTAAAGCATATATGACATCTGGAAAAATACCTTTAGGAGAAGCCATTGTGGATGAGGAAGGTACTTGGAGGTTAGAAGTACCTAGAACTTTCTTCCCAGAGGGTGGCGGTATTGTTGAAGTTGAATTTGAATATGCTAGTGATTCTTACCCCGTTTCTGGAGGGATTTCAGTTGAAAGCCCTGAAGAAGGGATGTCAATAATGATGATTGGTATGATTGTGATTGTGATTGTGGCAATACTTGCTGTGTTAGCATTCTTCTTCATTGAATTTGAAGATGAAGATGATGATTTTTCAATTGAGGAACAAAGCGGAACTAATGAAACATATGCTTGGGCACAAAATCAACAACAAACACAACAACAAGCGGTAGTGCAAACGCCACCTGCTCAAAATGTAGATTCAAACCCAAATTTAGAAGCTTATGTACAACAATTAATTGCACAGGGTTATGATGAAGCATCTGCAAGAGCGTATGCAGAACAATATAGAGATCGTTTTTGATTTTTGAGCATTTGACCATTGCATTCATAACCTATTACAATAAAGATGGAACGGGAGCATCATGAATAATCCAAAACCAGGCGTACAAGAACGAATTCTTCTACATCTGAGGGATTATGTGGCATTTATTGAATCAGTTGAAGTTCCATTCGCATTATCTCAAATGGGGATTGCAAATGCAGTAGCAATTGCAAGAAGTAATGTTCCTCGTGCAATTTCAGGTTTAAAGGAGCAAGGTTTGTTGATAGAAAGGCAAGCACATGTTTCTGGGGTAATGCGTAAAAGAAAATCCTATTTTTTAACATCAACGGGGGCAGATATAGCAGAAGAGACATGGAACAGATTAAGCAATCATAAATTTTCAGTCCTCTCAGATGATGATACATTATTGGAAACCACTTTGGGTTCTTGTAGTGAAGTTTTACCTTTTCAGATTAGGCCAGTAGATATTTTAAGATATCTTAGGGATGATGGTGTTTTAGATGCCAAAAAATTGTCTCCTGAATTAATTGAAAGAGATTTAACTAAAAGAGTTGAAAAACAACTTAGTTCTTCACTCGGAGATTTGCCAAGATTAAGGCATTTTTATGGAAGAGTTACAGAATTACAAGCTATTTCAGAATCATTAGACAAAGGTCCTACTGCAATTTTAATTCCAGGTATAGCAGGAATTGGAAAAACTAGTTTAGCGGCTAAATTATTGGAAAATTATACTTTTAGAAGAAATTTAATTTATCATAGATGCCAACTTGGGGTGGGTGGTCGACCATTTTTAGAAGATATTGGTGCATGGCTTAGTTCAATAGGTGTGGATGAACTTAATGACTATCTTGAAGCAAGTTCAGTTCCTAGAGTCGATGAAACTGTGGAACTATTGATTAGTAGTTTGAAAAAGATTCCAGCACTGATTGTTATCGATGATTATCATAAAAATGATGAAGATATATTTTACAAAATTATTTACAATTTTACATTAAGAATTAATGAAATGGATGAGGGATTAGGTTTGGTAATATTCTCTAGGTCTTACCGTCCAGTATTGCCTTTGAGAGATGAAAGTGGAAAAACAGTTAGTGAAATTAAGCCACTTGATGGATTAGACCCAGAAGCATCAAAGAATTTGTTGAAATCATTTGATAGTATAGATGAGGATAATTTTGAAAGAATTTATGGTGTTTCTAAAGGTCATCCCTTGGTTTTAGAATTAATTGATAGAGGTGCTTCAACAATAGAACATCATGTTACGTTAGAAAATTATGTATCTCTTGAAATTTTCAATAAGTTGTCTGCTGAAGAAAAAAGGCTGTTACAATCTTTAGCAATTTTTCGTGAACCAATCCCTCTTGAGGCATTAACTAATCTTGATTTAGATCTAAATACTCTAGATAATTTAGTTGAACAAGGTTTGGCTAGAAGAGTAGATTCTGATAATTATGACGTTCATGATTTAATTAGAGAATTTATCTTTAATGGAATCGATGAACAAATATCAATTCCACTTCATAACTCTGCAGCAGAATGGTATAAAAAGAAATTACATACTCCACAGGATATTATAGAATATTTACATCATAAAATTAGTTATGCAGATTCTGAAGATGCTGCAGAAGAGGTTGCATCAAGAGGTAGCGAATTAATTCATACTGGGCAATTAGAACTTTTAGGATTGATAAATCGGTTAATTGATTCAAAAGGGCCAGCCAAGACATGGGGGAAACTTTGGCATTTAAGGGGAGAGATTTTAGCATTGGCTGGAGATTTTGGGGGTGCAGAGGCTTCATTTACAGTAGCTATGGATAATGCAAATAAGGCTAAAGACATAAAATTAGAAAGTGTTCTACTTTCATCATTAGCAGAACTTGCTTGGAAAAGAGGTGATAGTACATTAGCTCTAGATTTACATAGACAAGCATTAAAGAGATTTATTGCAATTAAAGATTCAATTGGTGCCTGTAATTCATATACGAATATGAGTTATATTTTCAGATCTCAAGGAAAGAAACAATTAGCCATGGATGCTCATTCTGAAGTTGAACATATTCTTTCAAATGAAAAAGACACTGATCTAGTACATGCAAGGATAAATTTAGCGCGTTCTTACTTAGAAATGGGTGAATTAGAATCTGGTAGAGAACATGCACTTAATGCATATGATGAAACTCAAGCAAAAGATGATGAAATCACTCATTCTCGTGCTAGAGCGGTTCTAGGAAGATATTATGCCTTAAATGGAGATACAGATTTGGCATTAAATCATTATTTAGAAACATTACAAACACTTGGAAATTCTGAAGACTTTGAAATTAAAGTAGAATTGATTTTATTATTGGGAGAGGTTCTTGAAGATTCAGGAAAAAGGGATGAGGCTGTAGAAAAATACCTTGAAGGCCTTGCTTTAGCGGAGTCTAGTAATCAACCACTTTTGGTTGGAGAATTACTATCTAGATTAGGTTCAACAGGCCTAGATAAACAAAGACGTATGGAATACTTACAAAGAGCTTTGAATGTGTTTAGAGAAGTTGGAGCAACTAGAAAGATGCAAGAAGTACAGATGATGTTTCATAAAGCAATAACTGGTAATTAGTTTGGTTTATTCGAAATTTCAACAACACCATTAGAGAAATGAACCCAAATAGAAGACTCACCTTTTAGATTTATTTCCCCCATATGGGTTGTTGGTGCAGCTGAAGTTAATTCGTATTCGAAAGGTTGTTTAAAATTAGGATGGGTAATTATAATTTTTTCATCCTCTAATAGCATAATTATATTGACAGAGGCTTGTTCTACATTTAGTAAGTCTATTCTTTCAGAATAAGTTGCATTTGAGTTCATTCTTGCCACCGCATCAGCTCTTTCAATTGCAGCACCTACGCGCTCAACATTTTCGGTAAGAGCAACTTCAGACCATCTTTCTCTAGTTGAGTTTTCAATATCCCATGCCCAAATTGAATATAATGAAAGTAATAGTAACCCTAATAAAAATGTAAACACATATCCTAATTCAGTGGCTGCTCCCGATTCATCACGTTTCAAATTAGAATTAAATTTCATCCACCTTCCTCCTTTGCATCAAATGATATTGCTGTAAATGTTAATGTAAAATCAATATTTTTGTTAGGGCTATGATATACCGCTTCCCCATTATTTCTATCAACCCATCCCGTGTAGTCAGAAAGTAGATCAAATTGATTTGGATAAGAAATCCAATCATCAGAGTATTCAATATCTTCTGATAACCAATTTGTAATACTATTGCCATATTTCCCGTTCCATCCCATTCTTACTTCTTTTGTATTTTCATTAGTACAAAATGTAGTTTGTATGACTTTTAATTGGACATTAACATTTGAGGAACCACTTGTTATGCTTGAAGTAGTAGGCATCATTACCGGAATGTGCACTCCTAACAAATTATCATTTCCTTTGGCTGCTAGTGCTGAATATGATAGAGATGGGTTTCCTTCTGGATGATTAGTTGTAACAAAACCACCTTTTTCAACAACTTCAAGATTTCTAATACTACTCTTGAAAACGTATTTCAGTGCAGGAACTTGTACAACCCAAGCATCTGCAAGAGCTGAATATTCTGTTGTGTCAGATACTCCAATTAATTGTATTCTAATGCCAGAATGATGGTCTCCTTTTGTCCATGCATCTCTAATTCCAGCTAATGTTAATTCACTAACGTCATACCAAGGTAAATCAATATTTATCCATCCAGAAGCAATCATTTTCAATGGAAGGCATCTTTGAAACCCTTTATCCATTATTTCTGTAATTCCTGAATTGCCAATAATTTGCATTATTTTTATGGCTTGTCCAGAAGTTACATTTGCATTCAATCTTCCATCATTTCCGGGATTTAGGTAATATGAATTGCCAGATGTACTTTCTAAATTTCCAGACGCATTAAATACTCCTGAAAAATTAAATGATGCTTTTGATCCTGCTAGTGTAATGTAAATATGTGCTTCGTCAGTTGTAGTATAATCGCCAGTCCATGTTGTAGAAAATTTCTGGCCAGACAACTGTCCCGTGTCTTTTGGAACAACATATGAGATTCCAGATGAAAGAAAACCATTATTTTCAATGTTGTCTTGAGTCCATTTTATACTGATGTCTGATTGACTTGACACTTTAGTAACTCCATTAGTTCCAGGAATTGGCCATTCTAATTTGTACATCCCATTTCCTGGGACAGAAAATCCAGCCCCTTGAATGTTTATTTGTGTTGAATCTTCATTATTATTTGAGATGATTAAACTTCCACTTAATGGAGGAATTATGAATTCAGTTCCTAACATTAAACCATTATTAGATTGCCAATTTGTAGTGCCATGATTTGAATTAACATTTGTTTGTAAAATTAATTTTGAATTTTTTGAAGATTCTAATGTTATTAATTTCGGTTCATTAAATTCAAAACTTTTCGTCCAAATAGAACCGTCTCCTATTTTGTTTACTTTTTCAGTAATTTCTTCTTCATCTGTAATCAAATTAATTAAATTTTCATCATCAGAAATCAAATTAATTACATTATTGCCCGCAGGTAGTGGAATCCTCCAAATTGTTCCTAAATCATTGTGATTTGGATTATTTGGTTTTACGAATGTGACTCCTCCATCACCTAAAATTAGCATTATTCTTAATTCAACATCACTAATTATTGTTGTTTTTTCAATTGAATTTTCAATAGGTAAATTAATCTCTAATATGCTGTTTGAATCAATAGTGTAAGTTAATTCATGTTCGCCTTGAATCAACGTCATTGAGGATGATGTGATACTTGAAGTAATTTGGGATTTTGCAGATATTATCAGGTTTCCTAAAATTGGAGGAATTTCATATCTCCATTTTGATTCGAATTGTAAATGTAAATCATCCATGCAATATGAACTTAATTCACCTGATGGATATCTTATGTCAAATTGATTATCAAAATTCCCTGCATTTCTTAATCTAAGTTCTGAATTCTCTTTCCAAGATGATGAAAACCAAATTCCAGTATCTTTTAAATCCCATTCTAATTTTCCTAGAACAGGTTCAATTTGCATTTCTGAAGAACTTCCTGGCAATCCACGTTGAGCTAATTGAGATTCATATTCAGATAAATCTTCAAATTGTGAAACAGCGTCACTAGATTCTATTGCACCTTGTAATTCATTAATTACTGGAACAATTGAAACAAGCATGATACTAATTATGCTCATTACACCTGCAAACATCAAAACAGTCGCTATTGCAGAATTAGCAGCCTTTTGATCCGAAATCAGGGTATTGATACGATTCATTTAATCACCACTCTATGTAGAACAATTTCTGTAAGTACTGATTTTTCAAGAGGGTGTATGCTTATGCCGTCAATTCCAGAAACTCTTTTCCAAGGCCCTAAACCTTCGAATGTATCAACAGTTCCAGACGCTAAATTCAAATTATAATCTTCAATCCAATAAGACATATATCTATCAGTCATTGATTCGTCAATTTCATTTGTCATTTTCATTCTAATGTTCCTTACATCACCATCAAATAATGTCAGTGGTCCCTCAGAAATCATTTGTAAACTAAATGGGCTGGATGTTCCTGAAAGTAAACTCATATCAACATCAACTAGTACAAAACTAAGTTGTTGCGAATCATCAGGCATAGAAAAATGACGTAGAGAAGGGTATCTTGTTACTTTATATGCTTCATCAGACAATTTTTCTAATCTTGCTCCATTCATCAAATCAATATCAAAATTTCCCGTTGATAACGCAGTGTCTATTCCAATTCCTGAAAGTTCTAATCTTACGAATTTATGTATTATGATGTCATTTGTATTGTATATTTCTACAATTAATAATTTGTCTACATAACTATCAAAATTCACATTGACCATCTCAGTATTTTCTTCAAAATTTAATGTATGTGTTGTAATGTTGCCCCCATTATTTACAATTGCGTAAGTTGCAGTATTATTCATTGATTTAATATTTACAGAGTTAAATGATGATAGTTCTACTTCAACAACATCAAAACCAGAAACATCACCGGAAATAGTCCAAACTTCAGCACTGTCTAGATTTGAAATTGAGGTAGAAGCAAGCTCAAATGTTTGTATTGAACCTGTATCTTGTGGTGATGAGCCGACTAAACGTATTCTTTCATCTATTTGATCGGCAATTACTTTTGCTTGAGACCAATTTTTATTGTCGTCATAGTCCGAAATGTAAGGCTGTAAAATTATCATTGTAGATGAGAGGACAATTACGATCATTGCTAATAACATGACCATGCCAATGACGTCACTGAGTGCAGACTCATCATTCTCTAATTTACGCTTCATTTTCATTCATCAACCTGTAGATTATGTTTTTATAGATATTTTTTCTTTATCTTCTTGCCCCAAAAAATGACTGAACTCAGGCCCGTCTTGTAGGGAAATTGCGATGTCACCGGTAAAAATGTCGTCAATATGGTATAAAACTGTACTCTCTGCAAGGTGTGGTTTATTATTTGCTTCTGAAAGATGAGTTAGCACTATGCTTTTGGTTTTGGAGCTTATTACTTTTGACAATAAATTACCTGTTTGTTTATTTGATAAATGCCCGCCTCTATCCATTATTCTATTTTTTAATTTATCAGGATATGGTCCTGAAAGCAATCTTCTCAAGTCATAATTTGCTTCAATTGAAATGTGTGAACATCCTTGCATGTGTTTAATAACTTCATCAGTATAACATCCTAAATCAGTTACTACGCATGTTTTTTCTCCATTTTTTGTAACTATTGAAAAACCCACATTTTCAGCACCAGAATGAGGTACAGGAAATGGTAAAAATGTAACATCAGATAAAACTTCAATACGGTCTAAACTTTCAAAAATTTCTAAATTCTTTTTATCTAATATGCCTAGTTTTTCAGCTGTAAAATAATTACATTTTACTGGAATATCCCATTTTTTCATTGCTATTTCAACACCACCTCCATGATCGCCATGATGATGAGAAATTAACATACAATCAATATCAGTTGGTTTAAGTTCCATGCTTGCTAGTCTTTTTTCTAATTGTCTGCCTGAAAATCCATTGTCGATTAATACATTGCCATTTTCACTAGAAATTAGAGTGGAATTGCCACGGCTTCCAGTTCCTAGGTGCGTAATGGATACTGACATCCTTTCATACCGAACGCGACAAGACTTTCAACTAATCGTAAATGTCAAATGAAAAAGTATGATTTATTGCCCAAATGGCAAATTGCAGATGTTTTGTACGAACATCGCTCCATCAGTCTCATAAGGTATTTGAGTCGGTCAAGTTTTGTCGGGTAGACGGGAGGTCTGGATATGCGTCGAAAACAAACAACTTTGATAGTCACTTCAATAATGATTTTTTCATTACTGACGATGTCTCAATTACCAGCAATACAATCTGTTGAAAATGTACATCCTGAAGATGCTAATCAAGGCCCGCCTCCAGTTACAGATACAGATAGAGATGGTATCCCAGATGTTTGGGAACAACAGTTTGGAAATTCTTGGGATGCAATTTCAATTGATGGTAGAAGTAAATTTATTCAAGGTATGGATTATACTAATGGTTCAGATGGAATTTATGATTCTGATGGTTCTTCTGGGTTAAATTTGGATATGGATAATGATGGATTACAAAATGTAGAGGAGTATTGTTGGCCTTATCTAGTAGTTGATTGCTTTACAAATAGAACGGGTTTGACTGGTGAAGACCCCTTGGATCCCGAAGGTGGTTTCCGTCTTTATTTGGATCCCACGCGTTCTGATACTGATGGGGATGGAATGCCAGATGGATACGAAATACAAATGTGTATGTCAAATGCAGGAGGGCTGATAGAAGGTCGTTGGTCTTGTCCACTTTTTGACCCATTAAATGGTTCAGATGGTGGTGAAGACTATGATGAAGATGGATTTGATATCGACCGAGATGGAAGTATTGAGCCAAATGAATATTACAATAATT
>MDSZ01162424.1_pt1 | contig 11200 bp, 11 predicted proteins | sample 811201 | NCBI WGS metagenome assembly MDSZ01 (sample SAMN05326647, study PRJNA326480) | marine metagenome | isolation source: seawater | place: Indian Ocean: North | collected 2010 | reverse complement strand
ATTGTGCAAATTTGGTTTTTCATGGTATTTAAAGTTATATATGAAAATAACTAAGATTAAAGAGGACATAACTTCAGAAATAGCAGCGTCTTTTAAAAAAAGTATTGCTATAGATACTGAGGCCACAGGATTGCAAATTCCTGCAAGGGACAAATTAAGTCTAATTCAAATTTGTGATGAAGAAAATAACGTATTTATTATCCAGCCTGAGAAAAATAGTTACAAGGCGCCCAACTTAGTTTCTGTACTTGAAAATGAAAAAATTTTAAAAATTGGGCATTTTTTAAGGTTTGACAAAAATGCTATTGAGTACTTTTTAAAATGTAAAATGAATAACATTTTCGATACTAAAATAGCTTCTAAAATTGTTAGGACATATACAGATGCTCATGGATTAAAAAATTTAGTGCAAGAATTCTGCAACAAGTCTATTGATAAAAGACAAGGAAGCAGTGATTGGAATAAAGACTTAAACGAGCTTTCAGACAAACAACTTGAATATGCTGCTAACGATGTAATTTATTTACATAAGATTAAATCCGAATTAGAAAAAATGCTGATACGTGAAAAAAGAATAGATGTATTTAAAAAGTGTTTAGCCTTTTTGGATACCAGAGTTGAGTTAGATCAAAAGGGATTTAGGGAAGATATTTTTGAGCATTAATGAAAAGAAATAATTATATAACTTTAGCAAATAAAGCTGCATTTACTCAAATAAATGAATTAAAAAAAATTAAAAAAATTTTTAATAAATCTTTTGTACGAGCTGTAGATTTAATTTTGGGTTGTAAGGGAAAAGTTATTTGTGCAGGGATTGGTAAATCTGGATTAATTGCTAGAAAAATTTCTGCAACATTTTCTAGTGTTGGAATTCCAAGTTTTTTCTGTGACCCTGCTCAAGCTTTACATGGTGATATGGGACAAATAGAAAAAAAAGATATTTTAATTATTTTTTCTTATTCTGGAAATACAGTAGAGCTAACAAATATGTTAAAGTATGCAAATAGATATAGAATAAAAATAATTGGTATCGCCTCTAAACCAGAAAGTATTCTATTAAAAGCGAGTGATATCAAATTGATTTTACCAAAAGTCAAAGAGGCAGATGTTACTGGTATGGTACCTACATCTAGCACATCAATTACATTGTTATTAGGCGATTGTTTGGCCACGACAGTGATGCATCAAAAAAACTTTTCAAAAGAAAAATTTAAAGTATTTCATCCTGGGGGGAATATTGGCAAAGAATTATTACTCGCAAAAGATATAATGTTAACTGGCAAAAAGATCCCCATTATTAGTCATAAAAAGAAATTTAAAGATGCTTTAAAAATTATGAATCAAAAAAAACTTGGTATAGTTGTGGTATTAAAAAAAAATCATATACTTGGTTTAGTTACTGATGGAGATTTACGTAGAGAACTCAAATTTAAAAACATATCAGAAAACAAAAAGATAGTAAATTTTATAACCAAGAACCCTTTAGTTGTAAGTGAAAATGTGCCAGCGCAAAAAGCTTTGGCTATAATGAACGAAAAACAAATTACAAGCCTATTAATAGTTGCTGATAAAGAAATAGTTAAAACGAATAAAAGTCTAAAAGGGATCATACATATTCATCAATTGCTTCAGTCGGGAATTAAATGACTTTAAGAAAAAAAAAACTTAGATTAATTCAAGCTTTGTTGTTAATTGCTGGATGTTTTGTAATTTTTTTTACTTATGCAAAAAAAAATGACTCTGAAGTTGAAGGAATAGTTTCAAAGGAAACGCAAAAAAAAATAAAGCAACAGATCTCTAAAAATGAATTAGAAAATAGCGATGTTTTCTATAATATTGAGTACACTGGCATAGATTTAGCAGGTAACAGATATATTCTTAAATCTAAAGAAGCTTATAATACAAAAACAAATCAAGAAGTCGTTAATATGAAATTCGTTGAAGCAATTTTTTACTTTAAAAATGATACTACACTAGAAGTTTGGTCGTCTAAGGGAACTTACAACAACAAAACCTTAGATATGAAGTTTGATGGAGACGTGAAAGCATTTTATGAGAATAGTGAACTATATGCTGATAAAGCAGAATATTCCAATTCAAAAAGTTTTCTGGTAATAACTAATAATGTAAGAGTTAAAGATACCCGAGGTACTATGTTTGCCGATAAACTTTTATTTGATATTAAAAAACAAAAGTTAAATATTGCCTCTTTTAAAGATAGTAAAATTAATGCTAATATGAATCTTAAATGAAAAAAGGATTTAGAATATTAAAATTTAAAAAAGATAAACCCATATTTGAAGTAAGGGACGTAAGTAAATCATACGATGGAAGACCCATTTTAAAAAAACTGTCTCTCAAAGTCTACCCGGGTGAGTGCGTTGGTGTTTTAGGTCCGAATGGATGTGGTAAAACAACTCTTTTTTCAATGTGTATCGGAGAACAAAATGTTGAGGGTGGAAAGATTTATATCAATAATAAATCTGTAGAACAAATACCCATACACTTGAGATCTAAAGAGGGCCTTGGATATCTACCCCAACAAAGAAGTGTGTTTAACATGTCAGTTTATGACAATATTTTAGGCGTAGCGCAAATTTCAATTAAAGGGGCAGAAAGTCAAAAAGCAGTTACGGAAAAGCTTTTAGATGAGTTTAACTTACAACATTTAAGAACTCTCAATGCTTCAGTTTTATCTGGAGGAGAAATAAGAAGACTTATGATGGCAAGAGTGATGATTAATAAACCTAAAATTGTTTTACTAGATGAGCCACTAGCAGCTTTAGATCCTTTAGTAATACAAGATATTCAGAAATATATTTTAAAAATACAATCAATCGGGACAGCTATTTTAGTTACAGATCATAACGTTAAAAATTTATTTGATATTACTGATCGTAGCTACGTATTAGGTGAGCAAACTGTTATTGCTGAAGGAACATCAAGAGAATTGCTAAAATCATCTAAAGCAAAGGAACATTATTTTGGTTCTCAATTTTCTTAAAAATAATGTTCACGAAAAGTTTAAATTTAATAATACATGGAAAAATTTCCCCTTATAGAAAAATTATTCAGGTGGATGGCGATAAATCTATTTCGATAAGAAGCTTTCTTATTGGAGCAATAAGTCACAACATCTCAACAGTTAAAAATGTTTTGGAGTCTGCAGATGTTTTCTCCACCATCAATTGTCTAAAAAAATTGGGTGTAAGAATAAAAAAAAGAGGAGATAAAAAGTATGAAATTTTTGGAAAGGGACTTGGATGCCTAACAATTAAAAAAAACTCCGTATTGAATTTTGGAAACTCTGGAACTTTAGCTAGACTCCTTATGGGTGTGCTCTCCACCACACCTGATATAGAAATTTTTTTAAAAGGGGATCACTCTTTAAATAAAAGAAGTATGAAAAAAATATTTGAATTAATGTCAGACTTTGGTGCATCCTTTTATCCTAAGAATAAAACAACATTTCCAATAAAAATAGTCTCAAGTAAAATGCCAATAGCAATTAATTATAAGGCTGATGTGTCAGCACAATTGAAAAGCGCTGTAATTTTAGCTGGACTAAATTCTTTTGGTAATACAATGATTTACGAAAAGAAAAGAAGTAGAGATCATACTGAAAATATGCTGAAGCATAATATCAAAGCAATTAATATAAAAAAAAATCAAAATAAAATAATTAAAATAATTGGAAAAAGTTTTTTAAGTCCCATTCATATTAATGTTCCTGGTGACCCATCGTCTGCTGCTTTCTTTACAGCTTTAACAATTCTTAATAAAGGCTCATCAATTAAGATTAAAAATGTTGGTTTAAATCAAACCAGAACAGGCTTTTATCAAATATTAAAAAAATTGGGTGCAAAAATTAAATTTATAAATTTAAGTAAAATCAATAATGAAATACGAGGAGATATTCTAGTGGAAAATTGCGAACTAAGACCAATAAATGCTAATAAATCTTTTTATGTTAAAAGTACAGACGAATATCCAATTCTATTTGTGATCGCAGCTTTAACAAAAGGTATATCAACTTTTAAGGGTATTGAAGACCTAGCAAATAAAGAAAGTAATAGAATTGTAGAAATGCAAAAAGTTTTACGCCAAATCGGAATTAAAAGTATTTCATCTAAAGACAAGATAAAAATTTATGGAAAAGGAATAATAAACATGTCTGATAAAAATATTTATGTTCCAAATTTAGGCGATCATCGTATTTGTATGTCTGCTTTTATATTGGCTATTTTAACAGGTGCGAGAGCAAAAATAAAAAATTTTGAAACAGTGTTTACATCCTCACCTTCATTTTTAAAAATTATGAAATTTTTAGGAGCGACTTTTGAAATCAAAAAATAAATATATACAAATATCTTGTGATGGGGGTGCAGCAACAGGTAAATCTACTGGTGCCAAGCTAATTGCAAAAAAATATGGGTTAAAATTTTTGTCTTCAGGTTTGCTTTACCGCTATGCAAGCTATATAATTTTAAAATATAAGCCGAAAAATGAGAATAAATTTATTAAAAACGCTTTTAAAAAGCTCAGTTATAAAAAAATAGTTAGATTAAATTTGCACAATCAGAAAATTTCTGAGCATAGTGCGATTATTGCAAAACAAATTACGATTAGGTCAATTTTAAAGAAATACCAAAAAAACTTCGCGAAAAAACATAAGAATTGTTGTATTGAAGGCAGAGATATAGCTACCAAAATTTTACCAAACTCTGATCTAAAATTTTTTTTTAAATGCAACTTAATTATAGCTTCAAAAAGAAGATATAATGAACTTAAAAAAAGAAACAAAAATATTAAACTTAAAGACGTTAAAAAAGCGCTTAGAATAAGAAATATTTCAGATACTAAGAGAAAAAACTCCCCTTTACTTAAACATAGAGATTCGATAGAAATCGACACCGGAAAATTGAATAAACAAGCAATGGTTAAAAAAATGTCTAAATACGTAGAAAGAGTAATTAAATAGAGAAATGAAGACAGAACAAGAATTAAAAAATACTAACCCTCTCCACAAAGAATTTCAAAATTTATTAGACCAGGATTTTAAAGATAGAAAACTAAAAGAAAACGAAATTATTAAGTCAACAGTTACAGAAATTACAAAAAACTTTGTGGTAGTAGATTGTAAAGCAAAAATGGAGGGGATGATTCCTATAGAGGAATTTAAAAATGATGACGAGCTTTCTAAATTGAAAGTTGGCTCTAAGATAGATGTTTATCTGGAAAGAATCGAGAGTTTTAAAGGTGAAATAATTATCTCACGAGACAAAGCTAGAAAAATGAAAGCTTGGAAGAAAATGGAAAAAGTTTTTGAAACTCAAGAAGAAATGACCGGTTATATAACTGGAAAAGTAAAAGGTGGTTTCATTGCAACTGTTGAGGGTTTACCTTGTTTTATGCCGTCTTCTCAAATTGATGTTAGACCACTAAAAAAAATTGATCATTTAATGAACACACCTGTAAAAGTAATAGCGACTAGAATTGATAAAAATCGAGGAAATGTTTGTGTATCAAGAAGAGCCGTACTAGAAAAAAGTAAAAACGCAGAAATTACTGAAGCATTGAAGAATATTAACGAAGGAGATATTGTAGAAAATGCGATAGTCAAAGCAACTACTGACTGGGGAATTTTTCTCGATATAAATGGGATTGATGCATTGCTACATGTATCAGATCTCAGCCATGGAAGAGTAAAAAAACCATCTGATTTAGTAACAATAGGACAAAAACTAAAAGTCAAAATAACTAAAATTGATGAAAAGACTAACCGTGTTTCTGCATCTGTTAAAGCCTTAACAGAAGATCCTTACGAGAATATAGACAAAAATTATAAAGTCGGAGAAGTATACGAGGGAATAGTAACAAAAATTATGGATTATGGATGCTTTGTAAAAATCGAAGAGGGAATAGAAGGACTAATTCACAATTCTGAGTTAGACTGGACAAATAGAAATATTAAACCGAGTAAAGTTTTATCTGCTTCTCAGAAAATTAAATTTAAAATTGTAAATATTGATAAAGAAACAAAAAGAATTTCCTTATCTTATAAAGCTATATTAGAAAACCCTTGGGAAAAATTAAAAAATAAAATTGGGAAAGAAGTAAAAATTAAAATTAACAATATAACAGATAAAGCAATTTTCGGTGAGTTAGTAGATTTAAAACTGTCGGGCATGCTCCATTATAAGGAAATTTCATACGAAGAAAATATTGAAGATCTGAGAAAATACAAAAAGAATGATACGTTAAATGTTATAATTTTAGAAATTAAAGATGACAAGATCAGATTTTCTAAAAGAGCTTTAGATAAAGATCCAATGGACTGGTTTAAAGACAACAAGAAAAAAGTTGGAGATATTATAACAACTAGGGTTCATGAAGTTTTAAAAACTGGAGTGAAAGTTTCTGTAGATAAAAACAAAAAACTGATTGTTACAATCAGAAAAGCTGACCTCGCAAAGGATGCAGCTGATGCTAGACCTGAGGTATTTTCTCAAGGTAATGCACTTGACGCAAAAATTACTGAATTAGATATAAAAAACAGAAAGATTAAATTAAGTGTAAAAGCAGCTCAAATTGATGAGGAAAAATCATTAATTGCTAAATTTGGAGAAGGTGCAACAAAATCTGGTGCTACATTAAAAGGTATTTTTGAAAAAGCTATTGGAAAAAAAGGAAAAAAAGAAAAATAATTGTCAGTTCCAAATATAATTAGACAACTTAAACGTCAAAATCCAAATCTAAATCAATCAGACTTAAATTTTATACTGGAATTATTTTTTAAAAATATAGTAAAAGCTCTTAAAATGGGAAAAAATGTTGAGCTTAGAGGATTTGGGACTTTTTTCACAAAAAAAATTAAAGAAAAGTATTCAGCAAGAAATCCTCTTACAGGTGAAATCATTTATATTCCAGAAAAAAATAAGATAAGATTTAAATCTAGTAAAAAACTAAATGAGATTATCAATAAATGAAAAAACCTAAGATTTTTATAGCTTGCGATGTCTCTACCCCAAAAAAATTAAAAAAAATAATTAAATCCTCAAAAATTAAAGGGATAAAAATTGGTTACAAAATTGGGCTTGAATTTTTTTTAGTCCCTCAAGGAAGAGCGTTTATTTCTAAAATAAAAGGTGAGGAAATTTTTCTTGACCTTAAATTAAATGATATTCCAAACACTTGTGCTGCTGCTATAAGATCATTGAAAGATCTTAGAAGTATCTCATATTTAACTGTACATATTAATGGAGGTCTTGATATGCTTAAAGCGATTAAGCAGTCAGTAAAAAAATTTAATAAAAATCTAAAAATTTTAGGTGTTACAGTCTTAACTAGTTTGACTAATTCATCTATAAGAAAAATTGGACACACAAAATCTGTTAAGGAATTAGTCAAAAAGCAAGCTATGTTAGCAAAGTCTGCAGGATTATCCGGCATTGTTTGCTCTGGACATGAGGCAAAATATTTAAAAAAAATTTGTAAGAATATGGAGATTATAACTCCAGGTATTAGGTTTCCAAGTAATAGTAAAGGTGACCAAAAAAGAATAATGACCCCGAAACAAAGCTTAAGAAATGGCGCTACAGCATTAGTGATGGGACGCAGTATAATTAAAGGAAATATAAAAAAAAATATCCAAAAGCTTGTAAAATCATTAAATTAATCCGATGAAACTCAAAGTTTGTGGTATTTCAAAATCAACCGAATTAGAAGTAAGTATAAATAACAAGGTTGACTATTGTGGGTTTATTTTAAATTATCCTAAAAGTCATAGATTTATTTCAATAGAGCAAGCAAAAGATCTCGTCAGCATCGCTAAGAAAGACTGTGAATTTGTGGGAGTTTTAGTAGATCCGAGTAAAAAAGAATTAGAAATTTTTTCCAAATTAAATTTAGATTATTTCCAATTATATGGAAATTATACCAATCAAGATTTAATAAATGTGAGGAAAGATTTTGGTAAAAAAATTATCTCATCTATTCAGGTTAAAAATGAAAGAGATGTTGAAAAATATAAAAATATTGAAGAAGGGTCAGATATTATTCTTTGGGATAGTTCAGGCTATGAGCAAAGTAAAAGTTGGGATTTTAAATGGATGAAATCTGTGACAACACCAGTTGAAAAAATGATTGCTGGGAATATATCCGTCAAAAAACTCAAAGATTTAGTAAATTTGGCCGATATAGTTGATGTTTCTGGAGCTTTAGAAACAAATAAAGTAAAAGATATTAATAAAATCATAGAATTTATTACAGAAATTAAAAAGATAAATAATGCAAATTAAAAAAGGAATTCCCCTGATAGATCAACACGATGCCAAATTTATGTACGGTGGTAAATTTGGAGGGAATTTTGTTCCTGAAACGCTAAAAAAACCAATAGATGATTTAACTAAATTATTTGCAAAACTTAGAAAAGATAAAAAATTTTTATCGGATAGAGATTATTATTTTAAAAACTACGTTGGAGCTCCTACTCCTTTTATTAAACTTGAAAATTTAACAGATTACCTTGGTGGAGCACAGATATACGCAAAAGTCGTTTCGGAAGCTAACGGTGGAGCACATAAAATTTATAATGCCACAGTACATTGTTTAATCGCTAAGAAAGCAGGTAAAAAGTATATAGTTGGTGATACAGGTGCTGGTTATGCCGGTAAAATGCTTTCAATGGCAGCTAAAAAGTTTGGATTAAAATGTAAAATATTTATGGGTGCTAAAGACATAAAAAGGCAGAGACCGAATGTTTTAGCTATGAGAAAAAACAATGCTGAAATAGTCCCGGTAACAACTGGGAGCCAAACGTTAGTAGATGCAGTAAGCGAGTGTATGAGGTACTGGGTTTCCAATTGTGATACAACGCATATGTGTGTGGGATCTACGGTTGGACCAAATATATTTATAAAAATTTGTGCATGGAGCACAGCTCAGATTTCTAGAGAACTCTTGATACAAGTTAGAGAAGAATTTGGAAAAATTCCTGAGAGTTTAAAATTAATAAATTGTGTTGGAGGTGGTAGTTCTGCAATGGGTTTTTGGAATGAATTTATGGATACTGAGGCAGAATTTATTGGAGTCGAAGCAGGTGGGCCCAAAAAAAGCAGATTACATGCAGCACCTTTAACAAACAGTTCTAAAATAGGAATTTTACATGGCGCAGCACAATATGTAATACAAAATAAAGAAGGCCAAATAGGAGAGACTGAGTCTATATCTGCAGGCCTAGATTATCCAGGCATTTCTCCATTACATTGTTTTTTAAAAGACACAAAAAGAGCAAAATATACATCTGTAAGTGATGAAGATGCTTTGAAAGCCTATCAATTAGTATCAAAATTAGAAAATATATCTCCTTCATTGGAACCCTCCCATGCATTTGCTGAAGCTATTAGGATTGCGCCTAAATTAAAAGCTTCAGAAATTTTAATAGTAGATAGTTGTGGTGACTCTATAAAAGACAAAGATATTATTAAAAAAAAACTGGGGTATTATCTAAGATGAAATCAAATATTAGTATAACTTTCGATAAGTGTAAAAAAGAAAATAGACCAGCTTTAATTACCTACACTGTTGCTGGAGATAACAACAAAAAAAATTCTCTAAAGATCTTAAATACTATTTCGAAATATGCTGATATCTGCGAGCTTGGGTTTGTTCATAATTGTCCCATAGCTGATGGAAGTCAAATTCAAAATAGCTCTTATAGAGCATTAAAAAATGGAATAACTCTTAAAGAAACTTTTAATATAGCAAGAAAATTTAAAAAAAATAAACCGAATAAGCCTTTAATTTTAATGGGCTACTATAATTTAATCTATCAAATGAGTGAAAATAAATTTTTGAATAGTTGTCAAAATTCAGGTGTTGATGGTTTAATTATCGTAGACCTTCCATGGCCGGAAAACAAAAATTTTGCCAAAAAATGCAAAAAGAAATCAATTAATTTTGTTCAACTTTTGTCTCCCACAACCACTAAAGAAAGAATGAAGAAAATTATTAAAGACTCTCATGATATGATCTATTATATATCTATGTTATCAACTACTGGTGGTAAGCTAAAAGTTTCCTCAAAAGAGATACTTAAAAATTATAATAAAATAAAGAGAATCAATCCAAAAAAGAACCTTGTTATCGGCTTTGGAATAACCAATAAAACAATAAATGCATTAAAATCGGCTAATGGTCTTGTTGTTGGCAGTATGCTATGTAAAACTATTACAAATTCGCTCAGAATGAGACAAAATCCTGTCACAAATTTAGATAAAGTTGTGTACAATCTTAAAGATAAAATTTTATGAACTGGATAACAAAATTTATTAAACCCAAAATTAAATCACTTTTTGAGAAGAAATCCTCAAAAACAGATGAGAATCTATGGACCACGTGCAGTTGCAAAAATTTAATTTACAAAGAGGATTTAGAATCAAATCAAAAGGTATGTCCCAAATGCGGAGAACATCATAAACTAACTTGCACTGAGAGATTTAAAACTTTTTTCGATAATAAAGACTTTGAGTTAATTGAAGCGCCTCTTCCTAAAGATGACCCTTTAAATTTTGAAGATAAAAAAAAGTACACAGATCGTCTTAAAGCTGCAAGAAAATTAACTGGCCAAGATGATGCTATTTTAATTGCTAAAGGAAAAGTTAAAAATATCGATGTAGTCGCTGGTGCTCAAGATTTTAGGTTTATTGGTGGTTCATTTGGTGCTGCGTCTGGTGAGGCTTTTATTGCTGGGGCTCAGCACGCAATAGAAAATAATATTCCATATATTTTCTTTAGTTGCTCCGGAGGACAACGCATGCATGAAAGTTCAATAGCGTTGATGCAAATGTCAAGGACAGCGTTGGCAGTAAACGAATTAAAAAAAAAGAATATTCCTTTTATGGTGGTTTTAACAAATCCCACGACAGGTGGAGTAACAGCTTCTTGGGCCATGCTGGGCGATATATTAATAAGTGAGCCAAAAAGTGTTATAGGTTTTGCCGGCCGTAGAGTTATCCAAGATACTGTAAGAGAAACATTGCCAGATGATTTCCAGACTGCAGAGTATGTAAAAGACCACGGTGGATTAGATTTAATTGTAGAGAGAAAGTTTTTGAACTCTACAATAGGAACTTTGTTAAATGTTCTATTGAAAAAAGCTGAGGCTCAAGCTAAACAAGAGTCCAATGTCACAGTCGAT
>MDSZ01048354.1_pt1 | contig 11200 bp, 22 predicted proteins | sample 811201 | NCBI WGS metagenome assembly MDSZ01 (sample SAMN05326647, study PRJNA326480) | marine metagenome | isolation source: seawater | place: Indian Ocean: North | collected 2010 | reverse complement strand
GACAGATAGATATATCCAAATCTTTGTATACATCTGAAGCTCATACTGCAAAAAATAAATATTTTCAAGATGTAGAAGAAAGAGAAACTTTGGATGATATAAAAGAAGAGCACAACAGTAAGTACGAAAAGACTATGCAAGTTGGAAATGTATTTAATAGACTTTTAATGTACGATTCTTCTAATGCCCATGGTGTGCCGGTGATAAATAAGGATAGGTTAACTTTGGTATTCTTTTTAAAAATTTATTCGGAGTGGTTTCCGGTACCAAAAGCCAAACAGGGATTTAGGTTATGATAGAGGACGATTTCGACATTAAAAATCTTGAAAATCTAGATAGTGAGTTGTTCACTCTAAACAGTGACCTTTGGAAGATGTTGACTCCATTCACTGAAAACAGAGAAGATGTTATGATGGCTTCTGCAATTCTCTTAAAGACAGCAATACAGATGTATACAGTTGTTATGACGGATGAGGACATTGCTGGTTTATTATCACATGAAGTGTGTGAGAGTATCCCAGAACTTCGTGAAGGGTTTCAAAAACAACTAACAAGGACCCTACACTAATGTGGCTTTGGCTTGTCAGTAGTATTGCTAGTGGACTCGTTGGGTCAGCCGCTGCTGGTTGGTTCGGTAAGACTAAAGCGGGTAAGTGGTGCTATGACAAATACCTGGACATCTCCTGGTGGGCAAACGAAAAGTACGGTATAGATATTCTAAATAAAGAAGAAGTATCTTGGGAGTCTTGGAGATCAAGCCATCCAGTTGCTGCGAAAAAAATAAACGAATTAGAACAACGCCTAGAAAAAATTGAAAAGAGGAAAGATGAACCAGTCTCCGGATCTGAATCTTAGCGGCATTGGATCACCCGTCCGCCTTGTTGTTGAAAGAGAGTGGGGAAACTATAAAGTTCTCCATACAGGAGAGGGGTTTATAGTCAAAGAATTAATCATAAATCCAAGAAAAAGATTATCCATGCAAAGGCACAAATATCGGAGTGAAACGTGGAATCTTGTGGTGGGCCAAGCGGATATAGTTACTAATCTTTGCACTGCTAGTGATCCGTTCGATGGTGCTTTTATTCATCATCTACACAAAGAAAATCCTTTTGTTATCCCATGTAATACTTGGCACCAGTGTAGAAATGATCACGACGAACCAGCACACATTGTTGAAATATGGAAAGGTCCTATGGACAAGCTTAATGAGAGAGACATTGAACGGTACGATCCCACTCCAAAAGATTTACAAGAAGCAATGGAAGACTACGCAGCACACTGCAACAAACAAATGAGGTTGGACTTCTAATGGATACAGAATTGAGATTGGAGTACATGTACCAGGCTTGGTCACAGAACCAACAAGGTATTCCAAAGGGCAATTTCATAGGCATGGTAGCTCGTGAATTTGGGTGGACACTTGAAGAAGCAGAGATGAGAACAGCTCATCTGTTTAAACAATTTTTATCGGAGTAAATTATGGCAAAAAGAAAAAAGAGTAGGGCACATCAAGAGTCTAAAGGGGAACGAAACAATGTTCGTCGGGATATCTTAAAAGCTGCTCGCCGTGACTATCTCTCAAACAGCCTGGAAGTTTCAATCAACAAAATCAATGCTTGGAAACAGGGAAAACGAGTTATGTTGACTGTCCCCAACAAGGGGTCTGAAAAAGAGAAAAAGCCATTTATTCGAGTTCCCGCAAAGGACGTTTGGGGTAGTCCAGGTAAGCGATTTGTGATGAAGAACAATGAGTAAAGAAGAACTTTGCCGTTTAAGAATTATTCTCTTTCAGCTCGAAGGTGTGATTGCAAAACTCCGCCGAGCGATTGAAAAGAAACTCGTACTAGAAAATGTGAGGACATTATGAAGACACGTCAAGAATTTATCGACCTGTTAGTTGAAAATATTGCTAACGTAAAATTTACAAAAGTTGATGGCACTGTCCGTGACATGCGCTGCACTTTGAACAAAGTCCATCTACCAGAAAATCTTGATATGAATGAAGATAGCAATAGAAAGGTGAATGAGTCCGTTCTTCCTGTATATGATCTTGATAAAAAGGGCTGGCGTTCGTTCCGTATTGACTCTGTGATTGAAGTGGATGTACTATGAAGTTTACAGTAACTGGTCTTGACGAAACCGGTTCTGTAGACTCTGCTGGTGACGTAGTGAATGCCAGAGGCGGAACTGAAATGATGAAAGAGGGCTTGCTGGAGAGGCTTGACCCCGAGCTTTCAGAAAAGTTTAACATCATCTGCTCTAGAGTTCGAGACTTAGATCCAGATAAGAAAAATATACTTTGGTTGCACGACACCTTCAGTGATCCTGAGGCTGAACACCTTAAAGATCCTAACTCGCGCAAGAGGTTCGGCAAGCTCGTATTCGTCTCAGATTATCAATGGAACACATATCGACTTGCTCATGGTATCATGCCGTCTGAGTCTATAGTTCTAAAAAATGCGATAGTGCCGATTGAGATGACTGAAGAAAAAGATCAGTCAGGACCCATTCGATTAATATATCACACGACACCCCATCGTGGCTTGGAGATTCTTGTTCCCGTGTATGAGCATCTTTACCAAAAATGGGGAGACAAGATCCACCTTGATGTCTTTTCTTCGTTTAACATCTATGGTTGGCCACACAGAGATGAGCCATATAAAGAGATATTTCAAAAGTGTAAGGACCATGAAGGGATTACCTATCACGGGACTGTCTCCAATGAGGTTGTTAGAGAATACCTGAAAAGCGCACATATCTTTGCTTATCCGTCAATATGGGAAGAGACATCCTGTATTGCTCTAATGGAAGCGATGAGTGCTGCAACTTGTTGTATATGTCCAAATCTTGGCGCCCTATCGGAAACAGCTTCTAATTTTGCAGTGATGTATAGCTTTAATGAGGACCCCAATGTGCACGCGAATGCCTTTGCGAATACGTTGAACAATGTGATCGAAAAGTACTGGCACGAAGAGCATCAAGCCAAACTTAAATTCCAGAAGATGTACGCTGATAACTTCTATTCTTGGGATCAGCGTACCATCGAATGGACTAACTTGTTGAGATCATTACAATAAAAAGAGTTGACATATTAAACAATACCTGTTAGTATATTAATATGATCGAAAAGGTTACACCCTATAAGGATATCACTTGGTATGTCAAATGGACTGCCACGGTGTTACTTATGCTTGGAGTCAGCTGTCGTGCAGCTGGGCTCAGTCCTGTGTTTGACTACACATTGGTCCTGTTGGGTGAAGTCGGATGGTTATATGTTGCGTACAAGTGGAATGATCGAGCTCTGATAGTTGTTACAGCTACCACGATGATGATCCTACTTACAGGCGCACTGAGGTTAATCGGAAATCATATGGAGATAGTTTGATGGCACGCAAAGGCAAAAGTTTATTATCCGCTGCGCCCCGCAAGAAAAAAGTGCGGCGTAATATCAGTGATAAACATACTGGCCAGGAGCCAACTTGGACAAGCGAGCCCGTCTCGGATGTGGAAATATCTAAGGCGTACAACTGGTACAACTACCAGAATAACCTCAAAGAAAGAGTGAGGTTACTTTGGGATAACTATCCCCGAGACAAAAGAGAGATCAAGACTCTCAAGAGACTTCCGGAATGGAAAATAAATTCTTCTGTCTGTTACCTTGCTCGGATGATTGCAATGGGGTGTGTTGCCCCTGAGAGTTCTATAAGAAACATGAACGAAAAACTTGACGAGCACCTCGCTGAAGCCAAAAACGTTCGTGTTGAAAAGAAAAAAGAGGAAAAGAAAACAGCACCGAAACCATCCATTCAGGAACGGATCAAAGAACAAATATCTGAGTATATCGGTGAGATTGAGTCAGAGGTTGACGCCTTTACTCAAAGTAAATACAAGTCCGATTTTAATATGTACAAGTGGCTGCAGGCTAAAAATGTAAAATCTCAACAAGCAAATGCTATCGCTGCATACTACAAACCCCTTATAACGGAACTACTCGAACTACAGGGTGGTGTATGCGAACAGATTAATGAGGCTTATTCCTTTATGAAAAAAGTTGAGGTGAAGCGCTTCGTTGAATTTGTGGCCATGATTATTGGTGATGCTGAGACGTGGGGCTCGAACCAAAAAACCGTGCGAAAGACTCGTGCAAAGAAACCACAGTCAGTCCAAAAACAAGTCTCTCGCTTGAATTATCTCAAAGAGGACACCAAGTTTAAATTGGTCAGTGTCGATCCTGCGAATATTATTGGTGCAAATCAGTTATGGGTATTCAACACCAAGTACAAGGCTCTGAGGAGATACGACGCTTTGGGCCCTGCAGGTTTCAGTATATCCGGTAGTACCTTGAAGGGCTTTGATCCTGAGTCTTCTATCGAAAAAGCCCTACGTAAACCAGATGAGGTCCTGCCTAATGTACTGACAGGTGGGAAAAGAGTGCTCTCAAAAATATTTGACACTCTGACCAGTAAACAGAGAGAACCTAACGGCAGGATCAATAAAGACTGCATCATACTGAAAGTCGTAAAATGACAGCCAACAACGTCATACAGTTTCCAGGAACAGTTAAAGAAGTAGAGCACGAAGGTGATCTGACTGAAGAAGTTGTATCCCAGAGGATGGACTACATCGACAACTTGATAGAGCAATACGGTGAAGATCTGGCTCAGCGCTTAGACAAACAGGGGTTTGAAGTTACTGATGACCAAATGATAAGAGACTTGTCGTACACCTTGGAGTGCCTTAGAAGTACACTGTATCGTCAAATGGATCTCGTTCATCCTTTCTCTGAACACATGGAAGAGATAACAAATGCCATGGAATTCTCAGATGATTTTGATGATATCAGTTGACATTTGGTTAAAAATCGGATAATATATACTAATACAAATAATATTAACTGAGAGCTGTTATGATACTAGTGGATTTAAATCAGGTTATGATTTCAAACCTGATGATGCAGATCGGCGGCAAGAATGTTCCCATTGAAGAAGATCTTGTGCGCCACATGGTACTCAATTCGTTACGATTGTACCGAAGAAAATTTGGTGAAAAGTTCGGTGAGCTTGTTATATGCTGCGACGACAAGAACTACTGGCGCCGTGACATATTTCCATACTACAAGCACCACCGTAAAAAAGACCGAGAGAAATCAGGGCTCGACTGGCACTCTATCTTCTCGGTACTGAATGGTATCCGTGATGACCTCAAAACGGATTTTCCATACAAGGTACTACAGGTGGATCGTGCAGAGGCTGATGACATCATCGCAACCCTGTGCCATAATTTCGGGCATCTTGGCGTAACAAATGGCCATGGTGAGCCCATCCTCATACTATCTTCCGATAAAGATTTTGTTCAACTGCAGAAGTATGCAAACGTTGAGCAATACAGCCCTGTCCAGAAAAAATTTGTGAACTGTAGTAATCCAGCGAGGTACATCCATGAGCACATCCTTAAAGGTGACCGCGGTGATGGTGTTCCTAATTTCTTATCTGCTGACGACGTTTTTGTTGTAGGTAAAAGGCAGCGGCCACTCGCGACTAAAAAGATAGATGCGTGGAACGGAATGGAACCCGAACAGTTCTGTGATGGAGAGATGCTGAGGGGATACAAGCGAAACCAGCAACTTGTAGACCTTGACTATGTGCCCAATGAGATACAAGATAAAGTGCTTGAAATGTTCAACAATTATAAATTAAATGGTAGAGATAAAATATTCAACTACTTTATAAAGAACAAACTCAAAAATCTTATGGACGTAATACAGGAGTTTTGATATGGATTATGTGACGCACCTCAGAGCACTTGAAGATGAAGTAAGTATTCTGAAGGAAAGGTTTCAGGACACTGATACGGGTAACCTTAGAACTGCGGTCAGTGTTTTGGAGAATAGAATTTTTGAGATGGAAAATGAAATAAGGGCGATGCTGGCGAGGAAATGATATCAGTTGTAGATGATGTCTTAGATGATAACTATGCCAAGGATATAAGTCAGCGCATGGATAAGCTTCGTTGGAATTACTACTCAAAATCACACATTGATTATGACGAATTTCATTGGAGCCGTGAAGCTGGTGAATATGATGATGAATTAATTGAAAACAGATTTGAATGGGTGAAAGATCTTTGGTATAAATTAAAAGAGGTACTAGATCTATCTAGCCTGAATGTTGAAACTTACAAAAGGATTTATTTTAACGCTCACACTCGTGGTATGGATCCCAAATTCCACAAAGATGATGGTGACTTTACCATGATCTACTATCCAAAATTTGCGAATGGATCAAAATGGAAATGGGAATGGGGTGGAGGAACACAGGTCGGTGACGTAGTCGTAGACAATGTTGGAAATCGAGCACTGATTTTTAATGCCAAATCTCCACACCGAGCCTTACCTGTATCTGATGAATGTACCCTACTTAGATCTGTGATCGTTTTTAAAATGCTGGAGAAAAATAATGGCATATAAAGAAGGTGTGGCTGAAATTTTAGAGAGAGTCTCTAAAATCAAATCAAGAAAGGAGCAAGTAGCGACTCTCCGAAGGGACCATAACATTGCTCTCGAAACCATAGTGGATCTTTGTTTTAATGAGAACTTAATATTTAAATTACCGGATACAGATCCCCCATATAAACCACAAGTTAAAGAAGCTGATATGCAGTCGCAGCTTTATAACAAAAGTCAGCTCCGTAAGTTTGCTATTTTCTTGAAGGGTGTTCCAGAATACAGGCACCTCCCTAAAATCAAGCGGGAAAACATCTTTATACAGTTACTAGAGACTTTAGATCCTGATGATGCAAAGTTGGTTTTATCGGTTAAAAATAAGAAGATGCCCTACAAGGGTATCACTCGTAAACTTTTTGAGGAAGCTTGGCCCGCGCTAGCATCCTCATGGGACAAAAAGGAAGTATAATGGCAATCGCTATTCTATTAATTATATCTACATTATTTGTAGTAGATAACCAAGAGTTCTTTGACCAAGCAGTAAAAGAAATGAAAGAGGGTGCCACGTGGCACTATGTGGGTAAACAACCTCTGGATCCTACTGCCAAGTCTATCCCCGGCCAAGTTGAGGGGGAAGAACCATATATTCTCTGGAAGCTAAAAAAAGATCAGTAAAATGGGTAAGACATTTCGAAGGAAAAAGTCAAAGTGGGACGATGACGTAGTCGTCGAGGAAAAACAAAATCGGAAAAAGAGAAAAACACTCCGTGAGTTTCGTAAAGGAAGGAAACGTGAGATAGATGAACCGAGCATTCGTAATAGGTAACGGTGGGTCCCGAACCGGGTTTGATCTATCAAGTATCAAACACAAGGGCACCATGTTTGGTTGCAATGCCCTATACCGGGACCTACATTACGACTTTGATCTTCCTCATTACCTTATCGCTATAGATGAAAGGATCATAGATGAGATTAAAAATTCAGATTTTCCATCCAAACGATTCATCGAACCACCAGAAAATGAAAAGTGGGAACCAGTAGAACTTCACTGGGGCCGGGCTGTTAAGGAAGACTGGAATCCAGCACGCCCTCGATCCAATGCGGGTGTTAATGCAGTACTCGAAGCGGTCAAAAGGGGGTTTACTGATATCTGGATGATAGGTATGGACTTCCTTGTAGTTGATGAAACCATCGCTGTGTCAAATCAATATCACGGAACTCATGCGTATGAAATGGAAACCAGAGCAACGTTGGCGGACAGCCGAAACAGAATGCAGTACATGGGCTGGGTTATAGAGAAATATGTTGACATAAACTTCGTTTTTTGTTACCCTAGTAATATAATGGAATCTGGCATATATAAACCAGAGGCAACAAACACGTCTATCTTTAATCTAGAGGATTTATAATGGATGGTTTTCTAACACTATCTCTTTTAATATTACTTGTAGCTCTATCTTTTTATGCTGGCTACCGCTGTCGGGTGGAAAGTATGGTAGAGGATATTGTGGATCATGTATTCAACGAGCTACAAAAGGACGGTGTGATCCGAATCATCGAGGGCGCCGACGGCGAGAATGAAATCTACAGCGGGAACAAGCACCCATGAATATTTTTGTACTGAATAAAGATCCGCGGATCGCGGCTCAAATGCACTGCGATAAACACATCCCAAAAATGATTGTTGAGTCAGCTCAGATGTTGTCGACCGCTCATCGTTTGTTGGATGGCGAGGAGTATGTTGCTCCATCTAAATCTGGTAAACGTATGGTCAAGCATTATCGTCTATCAGATCATGACGATCTTATCTACAAAGCTGTTCACGCAAAACATCCATGCACAATCTGGACCATGAAGTCATATGCCAATTATGTATGGCACTGGGATCTGTGGCGTCACCTTTCCGATGAGTTCGAGTATCGCTTCAAAAAAGTACACGCTTCATGGGACAAGCTCGCAGATGTTCTATACAACCTACCAAGGAACATACCCAACGGTGGTATGACTCCGTGGGCTCTTGCGATGCCGGATCAGTACAAGACTGATGATCCAGTTTCAAGTTACAGAAATTATTACCTTGGTGACAAGGCTCGTTTCGCCAAGTGGGAAAAGGGCCGCGCCGTTCCAAGTTGGTGGAATAATAAATAAAAGTATGGGAGGTGATATGCCTACTTATAATTTTAGAGATGAAGAAAACAATGTGGAATTTGAGGAATTTATGACGATGTCTGAGCGAGAGGCATTTTTATCAGATCACCCCCACATCAAGCAACTACCTCCAAGTCAAATGAATATCGTTCATTCCGTTATGGGATCAGAACGTACTGATGATGGCTGGAGGGAAAATCTCTCACGAATAGCGGAAGCTCACCCGACAAGTGAACTTGCGCTCAAACATGGTGACAAGTCAAGCAAGGCAGCGAAGACGCGACAAGTTGTAGAAAAATGGAGAAAGAAAAGAGCCGCTGACACTTCAAGATGATAACCAAGAAGGGTCAATTATGTACAATACTAATGTATCTTTTATAGAGGATGCTCCCCAGTATTCCAACCGAAAAAACAAGAAGAAAGGAAAGAAGGTAAATACAGGATTGAAACTTAAAAAAATAGAGCCCATAACTCAGAACCAAGTAAAAACATTTAAAGACTACGCAGAGAACAATCATCTTTTACTCCAAGGTTCAGCTGGGACAGGAAAAACATTTATTTCAATCTATCTTGCCTTAAATGAAGTTCTGAATAGGAACACACCAAAAGATAAATTAGTACTAGTAAGATCAATCGTACCGACAAGGGACATGGGGTTCCTGCCCGGTAATCAAAAGGAAAAACAAAGAGCTTATGAGGCGCCTTATTACTCGATATTCACAGAGCTTTTCGGAAGAGGTGACTCTTATGAGTATCTTAAACAACGTGGGATGGTGGATTTCATATCGACTTCATTTCTACGTGGAATCACTATTAATGATAGTATTATTGTTGTTGATGAGTGCCAAAACCTGACATGGCACGAACTAGACTCGATAATAACTCGAGTCGGGGACAACTGTAAAATACTGTTCTGTGGTGACTTTAGACAGAGTGACTTTGAGTATAACGATGACAAAAAAGGATTTGTGGATTTTATGAAGATCATTAAGTCGGTGAGGAACTTTCGGTCTGTTGTCTTCAACGAGGGTGACATAGTTCGAAGTGATTTGGTGAGAGATTACATAATCGCAAAACAGAGGTATGGTATTTACGCATAGCGACGAGTATCCAGTCCAAAAAATAGAAGCTGTAACTACTGATAGTGGTAGACTCTACAAAGTACCTGGGGGTAAAGAGTATGAGTCTATCACTACAGCTTTGGGCAAGCGCCCGGGTAAAAAAGAAGCACTGGCAGAATGGAGACGACGTGTCGGGTGGGACGAGGCCAATCGTATCAGTCGAAAGGCGTCTAGTCGAGGCACTGCAGTCCACACAATCATAGAACACTACCTTGATAACATAGACTTAGATGAATGTGTCAAGGGTAAGATGCCAGACGCGGTGATTATGTTCAAGTCACTGCAGAACATACTTGACAAATCCATAGAAAAGATTTACATGCAAGAGGCGCCACTGTGGACACATGAGTACAAACTTGCAGGTAGGGTTGACTGTGTGGCGGATGTACTCAAAAAACTATCTATCGTAGACTTCAAGACATCTATGAAACCAAAGAAGAGAGAGTGGGTTGAGGATTATTTTTTACAGGGGGCTGCGTACTCATATATGTTTGAGGAGATGTATGATAAAAGAATAGAACAGGTGGTACTATTTGTCGCAGTAGAAGACCGAGATCCGCAAATATTTATGGATGATCCATATAAATATAAGGACCACAACTTTTTTACTGAAAGATTAGAGTGATGAAAAAACTAACACTATTGCTATGTCTTTTACTTTCTACAGCTGCCTGTAACACAACACAATCAACTGCTAAAATCTCAGAGGTTAAATCTGGGAAGGTACAGCAAGAGGAAGAAGTAGTACCAGTTCCGCCACATGCGCGTCTAGGCGAAAACCCATTTGCAGGTAAAGAAATACCTAGAGATCAAAACGTCAACACTGCCAAGCCACTGGTGTGCGGCCGACTTGATGTCTTTTTAACGAATGTGGAAAAGCAGTACGGTGAGAGGCCTATCTTTATGGGTGATGCCCCCGCTATCGTGGATGGTAGTATGGCGATGGTGAAAGCGATACTGACCTATAATGTAGAGACTACGACCTTTACGTTCTTTGAACAGATGCCCGCCGAGTCAAGGTTGATATGTGTTCTTTCCTCCGGTAGGGGCAAAGTCACATCCTCTTCTTTATTTAAAGAAAAGAAAACAGGCGCATAAAATGGGTTGACATACTGGCAGATACCTGTTAGTATAAACCTATGATGAATGAAACCATACCCATGGCGTTTCTGGAGACACTGGGTGACTACAATTATTCCTATGGTCCTCCTGACAAGCCCTACTACGTGGGAAAGGGCCGCGGCAACAGGTGCCTTGAACACATCAAGTCGAAAGGATACTCGATAGATGATCTGTGGATCATAGCGAGGAACCTTGAACAGTTCACCGGAAAAGACTACTCATTCGCGGTGGAATCTCTTCTAATCACAATACTTAACCCCAGGGATAACAAGATCCCTGGACACTACAAGGAGTGTTTTGTAATGGCGAAGCTATCTGATATTCTTGGAGAATGGCAGGAAGACCAACTTGACAACATGGAAGCCCT
>MDSZ01029029.1_pt1 | contig 11200 bp, 9 predicted proteins | sample 811201 | NCBI WGS metagenome assembly MDSZ01 (sample SAMN05326647, study PRJNA326480) | marine metagenome | isolation source: seawater | place: Indian Ocean: North | collected 2010 | reverse complement strand
GGGATCGAGCACAACACTCACACCAGAATTTTTTAACGCCTCAAGAACTCGTGATTTTTCTGTTTCAGGTAGAGAAGAATACAAGGTTGTAAGTGATGGCTGCTGCATGAAAAAATAAGCAAGGAGTCCAAAAATAGTGACGAGAACCGCCACAATTGTTGGCAAAGCACGCTGAAAAGCCGGCTGTCCTGAGACTTTTTGGAAACCGTAAAAATAACTTCCAATTTTTGAAATAAATCCAGCTCGTTCATTCGTAATATCTGTAGAGCTAGTTGCCGCTATATCTGCCATGTTACTTCTCTCTTCACTTCAGGTAGAATTATTTGTGAAACAGCCATCAAACTGGCATATTCATGATATCTTTGTACGCAGTCATAACCTTATTTCGAATATTGAGAGTTAATTGAAAGCCTAATGAGGAGACCTGCTGATTGACCATTACTTTTGACAAGTCCTGTTCTCTCCCCAATTCATAGTCTCGAGTGATCTTTGCTGCCTCGTTTTGAGCATCAGCAACGGAGTTTAGCGCATTTACAATGCGACTAGGAAAGCTGGTTTCCACTCGGTCAGGAGTAAATACCTTATCCGCCTGTTGCAATAATTGAGTGCGAATAGATGTCTGAGTTGGCTGTTCTGCCAGCCCAGTAGCCAAACTAGATTTAGCCTGTTCATTCATATATGGGATACGTGTGGAGGTCATAGATACTTTATCAATCATTAGTCAGTCTCAATCTTTATGTTTGGTCTATAAATCTATCATGCGTGCAATTCAGAGTGCTGGTGTGATTTGGTCTGGCTGTGCTTAGACAATTGGGTATCGACTACGCTATCGATCATAATGTCTTCTGCAGTTATGTGCTTATCAACACAAAGAACCAAAGCGCGCTGCAAGACGTTTTCTAACTCACGCACGTTCCCAGGCCAGTTATAAGAAATGAGTATTTCCGCAGCACTGGTATGCAAAGCTGGAAGCAAACTATTGTCCGCGCAATGTCGTTTCAGAAGAATCGTACTTATGGCAATAATGTCATCTTTACGATCATACAAATTTCGGGTGGCTAGCGGAAATACATTCAATCGGTAAAACAAATCTTCACGAAAACGACCCTCACGCACTTCGGTTATCATATTTCTGTTGGTAGTGGCTATTACACGAACATCTACACTCATCTCCCGCTGGCTGCCTAGCGGGGTGACTTTCTTTTCCTGCAAAGCCCTTAATAATTTAGCTTGAAGGCCAAGTGGCATTTCTGAAATTTCATCCAGAAGAAGAGTGCCGCCGTCAGCAGCGCGAAATATACCCTTATTGGCAGTTGATGCTCCAGTAAAAGCCCCTTTCTCATGACCAAATAAAATCGCTTCCAGCATGTTTTCGGGGATTGCAGCGCAGTTTACAGCAACAAATGGGGCGTCATGGCGGCCAGATTGATTATGGATAAAACGAGCCAAGACCTCTTTACCCGTACCTGTTGGCCCGTTAATAAAGACAGTAACATCTGTCTTACTAACACGGCGGGACAACGCCATTAATTCAAGACTTTTTTGGTCAGCTACAGCTACATAATCATCATCAAGAAGAAGAGTACAAGCCATTTGTAGCGAATAATTCGAACAACATTCGGGGCTAAGACTGTTGTCTGTGCAATCCGATGCAGCCATATTTAAGTTTATGAAATTGCCTTTCATTTCTGTGCTAACAGAAAATTTCCCACTGTCATCGCAACCCAAAACAAGCACGCGACTGGCTTTAAGGCTGCGTGCAATTTCTGTTACAGCAGAGACCCCACCTTTTGCGTCAGCATAACTGCGGCTACACACAAACGCATCAGCTACCTTTGCCGGAGATGCTGATTTTACAGTGAGATTGTTTTCTGACCTATCTATCTTTTCAAACCAATAAATTTCTGCCATGCGGCGTTCCAAAAAAGCCGCTAACTGCTGTGCACCAATTAGGCTAGTTTTTTCAATTGCTATAATCGCCACGATTTTTACTCCCGTTACATGTGCTACGTGTCAGAGGCAAAAAGTAGGCCAATTTCAAAAACATGGCTAAAAAACCATTTAAGGTATTGTTTTTTCGAATTTTTTTAATTTTTTATTTTTGGTTCATTTTTTTGACATTTTTAAAATTGACCTTAATATTAAGAGCAATTTTTTGACTCTTTTTCAATTCAGTTAGTTAGACGAGAATAAAAGTAGAAGCGGTTTATGGCGAATGAGCGGACTTGATGAACTAATAGTAGGCCAGTCTGCACCTATGCGTGAAGTGAAGCGGTTAATTGAACTAGCTGCTCCCTCCACCACAACCATTTTGGTACAAGGTGAAACTGGAACTGGCAAAGAACTCGTCGCTCGCGCTATACATAATTTATCAAAGCGCAAGGGAAAACTAGTATCCGTCAACTGTTCAGCAATTCCAGCCGAATTGCTTGAAAGTGAGTTATTCGGTCATGAAAAGGGCGCATTCACTGGTGCAGATAAAACGAGATCGGGGCGTTTCGAGATGGCATCTGGCGGAACTTTATTTTTGGATGAAATCGGCGATATGCCTCTTGCTCTGCAGGCCAAACTTCTACGCGCATTGGAGAATCGTACAATACAAAGGGTTGGTGGCGGCAACGAAGTTGAAGTTGATTTTCGTTTGGTTTGTGCCACACATCAAAACATAGAAGGTGATATAGAATCTGGAAAATTCAGAGCTGATTTGTTTTACAGGATTAATGTGTTTCCAATTGCTGTCCCCGCACTAGCAAGCCGGTCTGTTGACATTCCCGCTATTCTGACATCCATGCTCAGAAATGGAAAGAAAGATAATACTAATCAGCCTGTTTTTACAGACGGGGCTCACGCGGAAATGATGCGTTATCCATGGCCAGGCAATGTCCGAGAACTTCGCAATGTGCTGGAACGCGCCTGCCTTTTATTTCCTGGACGCCAGATCGAACAAGCGGATGTCAAAAATAATCTGCTAAGGATAAAGGTGCCTGACCCTATTGAAGAGCAAGAGGCATTATGGGCAGCCACATCAAATCTAGACTCCGTTGCAAAAGTTTCTGAGGGCAAAAATAGGGGATCTGAGATGCCTTTGCCGCATCCATCTCATTATCAGGACTGGTTCTCTTTCTTTGACGACATTGATTTGCGTCGACATCTGCAAGATGTTGAGATCGTGCTAATAGAAGCTGCACTTTTGAAGTCTGATGGAATGATATCAGCTGCAGCAGACAGCTTAAAACTCAGGCGGACAACTTTAATTGAAAAAATGAAAAAATTTATGATTGAAAAGCCCATCAATGCAAACAGGCCACCTGAAATAGAATAGGCTTGCTAGGTCGTGTATGCCATCTGTGCTCTGCGGGTGCGACTTTGTCGGAACGTGAGTTCCTCCATTTCTTTCTCAATGGACTTGATTAACTCGGCATTGTCTTTGGCGCATTGCTCAATAAAATTGAAAAAACTTTCATCTATTTCTGACATTTCCATCAAACAAAGGTCTCGAAGAATATCCTGACGTGCACGATCAAGAGTTATAGCACGGTTAAAATCTTTGTCCGTGATAGCTGTCGCAATGTGGCCGTTGAGGGCAGAGAATTGGTCTCTGATTTCAGCCATATTCAACATTCTGCTTACCCATTTCATCCCAAGCATCGCGGATGTCAGCGAGACAGTGAATCGCTTGTATAGTGCCTTCAGCCTTATTCGTACTCAAATCCTCCATAAGCTTTTGGCGAGCAAATTCGTAAAGTTGAAATAAATTTTCTGCAATGTCTCCGCCCTTTTCAAAGTCAAGACTGCTCTGTAAGGCATAAATAATTGTCAATGCTCGCGCAAAGTGTTTAGATTTCAGTTCTTGCTGACCGCCATTCAAAATATCAATATTTTCTGCAAAAATTCCCATTGATTTTAGAAGAGCATTCAACATGGCTAGCACTATTAAATGTGGATCTTCTGTTTCCTGCAGAGCCTGATTTTCAGCATTTTGATATGCTTTTGTGATTTTCCCGTAATTCATTCCTGCTTTCACCTCGATTTCTTGCATAAATCGTCGCAATGTATTACTTTTAACTCATGTACGTTCCCATGCTTCATGATGCGCAACCAACAAGACTTGCTTCTGCTTCCGACCGCTCATCGAAAGCTTCCCATATCAGTGCTTCTGGAGGCAGTGCAAGTCTTATGCCAGCAGAACGGCTGACTAGCGGATATATTGAGCCCACTGAGAATGTTTCGAAGATATTTTCTGAACAATCTGGGCTTCCATTGGGTCAAATCCGGTCTGTCCGGCAGGCACCCTCCTCTGTTGTTACAGAACAGTACTTGCAAGCTAGAGCCGCCTCTGCGCCAATTTACATTCAGAACATGAGTGCAACTCGGACGGAACGCATATCCAATTTATATGCTGATACTCCACGTTTTAGGAATCAAATAGATATCTTAGCCTAAAGTCCCTAAATCGTAGACTCAACCGTGCTCGAGCTTGTGCACGTCCGACTGAGCCTTCAAGTAGACCAAAAATAGATCTGCTTCTGTCACAATTCCCAAAAGTACGCCACTTTCTTGATCAACAACCGCCATAGCCTCCCCGACAAAGTCTGAAGCAATTTTTATTGCTTGAAACATTGAAGAGTCTGCAGGAATGATAATATCTGAAGTCAACACACTCGTATGGACCTCATCATTTTGCCTTGATTTTAAAAGTTGTGGTAGAAACAACTTGCCGACATAAGTGCCATCCTCTGCCACACAATATGCTTCCGTCTGCTGTTCTTTTTTAAGCAATTCTATTGTTCTTTGAACACTTTCATTTGGACGCACTCTGAGAAACTCTGTTTTTACAATTTCAACTATTGGCTGCTCCATAAGAGCAAGATTTCCACGACCAAGAGACACATCAATATTTCGACGCTTGAGTTGTTCATCAAATAATGAATGGCTGAATACTAGATGACTAAATAAATTTGCCACTACAACACTTAACATAGCAGCAACTGCAAAATCATAAGATTCTGTTAGTTCAAATACCAACATCACCATTGAAATAGGTGCACCAACAATTGTTCCAGAAACAGCAGCCATTCCAGCAATCATGAGAGTTACGGAAGAGACTTCAAAACCAATTGACGACAGTGATACAGACAACAGCGCTCCTGACAAAGCCCCAATAATTAAAGCCGGAGAAACAAAGCCTCCTACAAATCCAAAACAAATCGAAATTAGAATGGCAATAATCTTGGTTATGAAAAGTAAAATCAACGCATTAGCTGCATACTCTCCAGACAAGATACTTACAAGGGGTTTCATTCCAATTCCAATTGTTTCTGGAATATATATGGCAAGGACACCCAGGCCTAAAATAGCAATTGTTCCAGTGTAAATAACGTGCAGATTTAACTTATTCACAGCAGCTATACCACTTAACGTAGACTTCATTATAAAAACAGCTATCAAACTAAAAAGTAGGCCTCCAACTAACAAAGCTGGAACTTGTTTGATTAACGGTTCAGGAACAAAATTCAATACTAAAATGTTATCGTTTAAATTTAACCATTCACCCACTGAAGCTGCACAAATGCTAGAAATAGCGATTGGGGCGACTGCTTTCACTGAGAAATGCCTTAAAATAGCTTCATGAGCAAAAATCACACCGGCAATAGGCGCTTGAAACCCTGCAGAAATCGCTGCAGCTACCCCACAGCCCAGAAAAATGTCATTTGACAAGTTTACCGAAGCGAGATTGTATTTTCTAAAAAGTCCGCCAATTAGCGCTCCCATGTGCACTATAGGGCCATATTGTCCTAGAGAGGCTCCAGCACTTAGTGAAGTGAATGCAGCAAATACTGTCCCAAAACCTTGACGAATATCCATATTTCGGTCCGGCCTATGAGCACAATAAATTGCGTCCGCCGGACCTTGCCAAGAGGTGCAGCCTAAAATCTTTTTTATGAAAAAAACAAAGAAAAAGCCGATAGTTAACCAAGCAAACGGTATTACGTATTCAGTAAATTGAATAAAGGAAAACTGTAAAAGTAAGGACAGACGAAGTGCTTCAAAGAATTTAATTCCGTAAACAAAGATGTTTGCCGCTAAAGAAACAACGGCTCCAATCGTTAACCCTGTTAACGAAGAAATTAATAAGTATTGAATTAATCTTAATTTAGTTTGCAAATTACTCGACTGACTATAAAAGACTGCTTTTTACTTCCTTTAGTGTTACACAATTTCGATTTAGGCACAAAAATTGCTCTCACTTACAGATACTTTTTCAAGGTTTATGGACTGATTTATGCAAAATGGGATCGATTACCTTAGCGCATTAAATGTGGGAAGTGGTCTCAACGTTACTCAGATTGTTGATGCAATCGTTGACGCAGAACGCGTGCCACAAGAAAATGCCATCCAAAAAAGGATTGATGACCGAACAGTGTCGGTTTCAGCTCTCGGTCAGTTAAAGGGCGATTTAACTACACTGGATAAAAGTCTTGAGTCAATTGACGGCAAGACCGGCCTTGTCACTAATTCATCAAGCACAGCAGTTACTGTTGAAGAAACTGGAACTTATTCAGTTGAGCCATTTGAACATGAGTTGAACATTACACAAATAGCCAAAAGTCACACCGTGTCTTTTGCTGGTTTTACCTCTGCCACATCAACATCAAGTACAGAGAGCATACTAATTGAATTTGGGGAATGGAACACTGCTCGAGACACTTTTACTGTAAACACCGACCGTGCGGCTCAAACCGTTAATGTTGGGACAGGTCCAAATACCATAAGTGCAATAGCAGATGCGGTAAACGCAGCGAATATTGGTGTCACAGCTAGTGTCATCAAATTGAGTGAGGGTAGCTATTCTATATCTTTTATGAGCCCAACTGGTCTGGACAATCAAATGAGGATTACAGCAACAGGAGCTTCAGACAGAATTACGGATATTACGGCTACAACTGTAGAAGGTTTTGACATAACGATACCAGCGCCCTCTGCCAGCAGTTCAGGCACGGACTTAGAAAGATTTGTAAACGATTATCCTGGGGGCAACTATTCAATTTCCGGAGATATTAAATTCACTATAAATAGCTCTACCGGTGAAATAACAAGCACGGATATGATTGCCTTTTCAGATGGCGCGAACCGGACTTTGACAAGAACTTATACTAGTGGGAGCAATACAATTAGTGAGACAGTTTTCATAACTGTCACAGAGGACACTGCTAAAACAGTCATTAGACAAGCTCGTTCAGAGCTCGACATTCATACTCTTGATGGTCTGACTATAAATGCAATCTCTGGAGGTCAATCTGGAGCGACCCAAGGTAGTTTAAGTGCGCAGCTTGCCACATTTATTTCAGAAACTAGAGCATTAAACGGAACAGATGGAAACTTCTCATTAGGTGGAGCCGATGCTAGTGATTTCACGCTTAACACCAGCACTGGTGCAATAGTTTATTCAGGTGGTGGCCAAATTACTGGAGATAAAAACCTAACACTAACTTATCAAGCGGCAAATGGGGACACTTTTGTTGAGACAATCGTAGTTGACCACGACAATTCTCATGTATCAATTCATGAATCTACCCTAAATGCAGTGAACGGCGGCGGAAAAATTGTCTACGATTTAGGAAACAATACAAACTTTTCGTCTCGTCTTCAGACTGTATTCAATGCTGCCTCCACACCTCAATTTTCGTTGTCCGGGCAGCCAGCAGGCGTGACGGTTAATCATGTTGAAGAAACTTACACTACCAGCGGTGTTAATATAGGTTCTGCGCCAGCAGAAAACGATATTTATGAGCTTGTGGTAGGTTCCACAACTTTGAGAACAGCCTCTGCTGGCGTAGGGGGATATACCTCTTTAAATGATATTGTAACCGCTTTGCAAAATGATAGTGATTATGCAGGGGCGCCCTTTACTATTTCAGACACAAATGGCGCAACTGCTGGGGGAGAAATACAAGTAATCTATAAAACGGGCGGGCCTTTAACCGACCAGACCATAAATTTCACAAAAGTCCAGGAAACCGAGAGGTATCGTACATCTACATCAATAAATATTGGTTCGACCAACCAATCGAATGACGTTTTTGAGCTTGATGTCGATGGCATTGTTTTAACAACTGCTGCTGCTGGAGCGGGAGGATACACATCATTAGATGACGTGATTACAGCGCTTCAAGCCGACGCAGATTATGCCACAGCACCCTTCACGGTTGATTTAGGCGGTTCTCTTGCCACGCCCAGAATTCGCGTCGAATACAAATCACCAGGCGATCAAGGCGACGTGAACATTACATTTACTAAAACTGCAGGAACGGTTGATGGTGATTTTAACAACGGTGGTTACGATGGTACTGTGATATCACCATCTAGGAATGGTTATGGAATTCAAACTGGTTTTAATAATGGAGGATTTAATAACGCCACCCAAACCCCAGATGCAGGGTTAGATGGAAGGTATGCCCTTGAGTTTGACTTTTCAGACGCGTCATTGAATGCAGGGCAGAATGTGAATTTTGATATCAACTTTAGTGATGGTGGAGTTTTAAAACACACAGAAAAGGTATCTTTCACAGTAAGCGCAGGCAGTGATTCAGTCTCACGTGCGGCAGACAATGGTCCAGTAGATTTCACAGTTGAAACAGCCGGCATGTCAGTCAGCAATAATACAACTACCGAGCCCGATTATGAAAACACCGCAACGACCTCAGCGGCTTCTCTTTCGTTGAACTATAATCCCACAATACGAGTTGCAGATAATCGCCATTTTGCAATGGCAGGGCAAAATGCTCTATTCACATTCAATGGTGTCAATATCATCCGTGAGGAAAATGAAGTTGAAGACCTGATTAACGGTATAAAATTAACTCTCAATGATACAACTACAGGCAACATAACAATAGGCGCGTCCTATGATGCCACTAAAGCACTGGCAGACCTGAAGGGTTTTGTGGCCGAGCTAAACGGTATGATCTCGAAGCTAACTACACTTACGTTTAGGGGAACGCCAGGAGAGACCGATCAAGGCCCATTAGCAGATGATAATTTAGCAAAATCGTACCTAAGGACATTGAAGTCTCTAACAACTAAGCCGATTGTAGGCTATGGCGACTCGGACACCTTTCTATCAAATTTTGGTGTTATGACAGAAAGAGATGGCTCCCTGACTGTTGATGAAACAAGATTTAACAAGTTTTTTGCAGCAAATCCTGATTCCTTTTCAGCTGTTATGAACAGCAGGGTCGTCGCAGATAGTAGTTTAGTCAAACCGGAATTATCCGGCACAGCATGGGAGCCTGGAAAATTCGAGTTTAATATTGACCCAGACAACACAGCAGATATAAGAAAAGTACTGCCAACACCAGCAGAAACAGCAACCACTGAATTGAGTCTTTCCAACGGTAGATATCTATCTACATCTGGCGGAGCGAGGGGCCTTGCTGTAACTCTTTTAGGTGAGGGACAGGATACTAATATTTTTATCGGCAAAAGCCTTTTAGATATGGTTCGAGATTTTGCCGCCCCTATTATATCTTCCACTAGTGATATCACTAGTAGAATAAGCAACTACAATAAAGATGTTGCAGATTATAAAACAGATTTAGAAGAATTAAACAAAAGAATAGAAAACTCTAGATTACGCTATACCAAACAATTCAGTGATATGAACTCTGCAGTCACTGGTTTCAAAAAAACAGAAGAGCTTCTTACAAATTTTCAAGAAGCATGGAAAGCTTCATTGAGCCGATAATAATTTCCTTATTTAAAGGAAATCTAAAGGGTTGCTGTTTTTACTTGCGATTTCAGCTAAAAATGGGATTTCAGTTTGAATAGATAGTGACCAATTGTGTGGCGCTAAAACTGCCTTTTCAGAACGATGAGCAAATAGATAAGCCTTAAATCTTTTTGGTGTTGTTTCAACAGAATACTCTTTTTCCTTAATCCCTGCCCATGCATTGCCAAACATTGGCTTTAGATTGCGTTTCACACCCTGAAACGAATAGTGAAGACGAAAGTAAGAAAATCCCTCAAGCAAACTTACAGCGTGTTCGCCAGCCTCTATTTCACCTAAGACCCGGACCATCGCCTCCGCCGATAACTCCATCTCATCACCAGACAATTCCTTATACTCTTCCGATAATCCAGAAGCGTATTTGGCAGCGCCTAGAGTTAAAGCCACATCATTCTTAATGAAAAGAGAGGCAATCTCAGCGCACACAATATCAAAAATCCAGTCTGGGCAATACATTTAGTAACCGTTATTTAACTTCAGTGAACTATTCAGTCTTATCTCTATTTTTCATGATAAAGTATATTGGTTTTAGCTGTTAACACTCGATAATAGTGACATAATTGATTTTCTTCAAAGAATTAAAAAAAAATTTAAAACATTTTTTACTCTGTCGTTGTATTTTTCGTGGCCGCTGTTGGCCTTTTACCCAGTTAATACAGACTTTGGAGAAAAAAATGACTGTTATTAATACAAATGTTGGAGCATTGAAAGCGCGTGTCGCTAATTTTGCTGCCCAAACAAACATGGAAAAGGCCATGGAGCGTCTGTCCTCAGGTTTGCAAATTAATTCAGCTTCTGATGACGCCGCTGGTTTGGCCGTTGCCACTAAGATGGAAAGTCAAATTCGCGGAGTGAATATGGCCATCAGAAATTCAAATGATGGTATTTCACTCGTACAGACAGCTGAATCCGGTATGGCCGAAATTTCGAACATGGTTATTCGGATGCGTGAGCTATCAGTACAAATGGCCAACGGAATTTACTCTGATGGCGACCGCACCAATGCTCAGTTGGAAGTTGACGCTCTTCTTGCCGAAATCAACAAAATTTCAGAAAATACAGCGTTTAACGGCGTTAAAGTGCTTGATGGTTCTTACGATTCTGAAATCCGCGCTGGTAACACCAATGCTGAAGTAGTCAACATCCAAGTAGATCGTATGCACACTGACTCCCTTGGTGGAACTGCAATTACCACTCGGTCTGACGCCGCAGTTGATACATCAGCGACTTTCGTCCACACAGCCGCTAAGACATTGATAAATGTTCAGGAAGGGCAGGTTCAAGTATCCAAGGATGTATTCAGCCAGGGTTTTAAGGACTTTGTTATTGCAAATGCAGCAGGCACTTATGCTGTTTCAACGACAGATGACGGTGCTTTGTTCCAAGTTGATCAGACAACTGGCGGCATTAGTC
>MDSZ01207832.1_pt1 | contig 11201 bp, 11 predicted proteins | sample 811201 | NCBI WGS metagenome assembly MDSZ01 (sample SAMN05326647, study PRJNA326480) | marine metagenome | isolation source: seawater | place: Indian Ocean: North | collected 2010 | reverse complement strand
GTTTTAATATTATCACCACTTATAGAGTTATGGTAAACTTTTAATTCATTTTTACCAATGGTATCAAGATTAAGAGAATGCAAGTCCTCAAAATCTTTTTTATTTAAAAAATCATTAATTATTTCTATTTTCATCTTTCGAATACATAATTAAATACACTAGAGAATTTATTATTCTTATCAAAAATTTTTGCATGTTTTTTTTGTTTAAATTGAAAACTATGTTTTTTCATTAATGTATTAACTTTTTCAAACTGTGATTTAAAATTTTCGTTCAATTCTACAGAAATACTTTTTAACTTTTGATCAGAAAGGAGTTTTTCACCTCCTAATAAAATTTCATCCTCAATACCATCAACGTCAATTTTTAAATAATCAGGAGTATTATAAAATTTATTACTTAATAGAAAATCAATCGATGTGCCAAAAATATTGTATTTTTGCTTACTATCAAATAAGTTACCTTCAAAATTAATTGGCTTACCAAAAGTGTTCATTGACCACCCTTCTGTGAAATCTGATTCATGCATTGTCAAATTTGCTTTATCATAATTACCTAGAGGTATCTGGCAAATTGAAATTTTTTTGTCCATTTTATTAATTGAAATATTTCTGCTTAATACCCTTAAATTGCTTGTGGATGGTTCGAAACTGATAACTTCTATATCATTGTGAATTTTTGATGCGTACAAAGAATAAAGTCCGATATTTGCGCCGATGTCCCAAAAGGTAATTTTATTTTTTTTAGTTTTGAAATTATTAATCCATTCTATTGTTTCAGGTTCTTTTGTAAACAATGTGTCCACTCTCCATTTGATAATTTGATTAGGAGCGAAAAAAATCATTTTATCAGAATTTATATTTTTGGTAATATAAAATTCTTTATTAATAAAATCATTAAACCAAATTAAAACACCATCTTTTTTTATAATTTTAAAAAAAAAATCTAAAAGTCTTAGTAATTTATAAAAAAAATAAGCAATTTTTCTCATTAAAAAATTACATCATTAATAGTTTGCCTAATCCTTGGATAATCTTTCATTTGTATAATTGACGCCTTACCTATTTTGTTAATTTTTACACATCTTGGATGTTTGCTGATTCTTTTTTTATCTAAAAAAATACTTTTATAAATTTGATCCACTAAAGATTTACTTTTTTTTATTTTTTTAAAATATTTTAAATTTGTAGGTAAATTATAGAATCTTAAAATTTTTTCTAATAATTTAAACTTGTGACTATTCCCTTCTGAATAATAAATTTCACATAACATGCCAATACCAACCGCCTCACCATGCCTAATCTCTTGGTTTTTTCCAGATTTCATTGCCATCTCAATAGCGTGCGCAAACGTATGCCCGAAATTGAGATTTAGCCTTTTTCCATCTTCATAAATGTCATTTTTAAAAAATTTAATTTTTGTTTTAAGAGTTAAATTAATTAATTTTGATAAAAATTTAAATTCTCTAGTTAAAAGCTTTTTTTTTGAAGTTTGTAAGATGTTTAAAATTCTTACATTATCGATTAAGCCACACTTAATTATTTCGGGTATTCCAGCGTTATATTCTCTTCTAGGGATTAAATTAATTATATTTTTTGATATAAAAACATTTTTCGGATGATAGTAGCTGCCTACTGAATTAATAATATTATTATAATTAATTCCAGTTTTTCCACCAATGCAACTATCTACAATTGCTGTCATAGTTGTGGGAATGTGATAATAAATTAATCCTCTTAAATATAATGAGCTAGCTAAAGCTGAAACGTCACCAACAATACCGCCTCCACACGATATGACAACAGATTTTTTTGTAAATTTTCTTTTTATTAATTCGTCAATAATTCGGAACATAAATTTTTCATTTTTACGAAATTTGTTCCCCTGAACATGCATAATTGAGGTGTTATAATCAGAAGTTGATAAATCTTTAGTCAGATTCTTTATTATATTTTTGTTAATATTTTTATCAATTATAAGTAAAATTTTTCTGTCTGAAAATAATGAGGACAGGTCTTTACTTATGTCAGGTTCTTCTTTGTTTTTACAAAAAGTAATTTTGTGTAAATTATTATTAATCTTATATTTAATGTTCATTAATTAAAGTTTTGTTATCGTGTTTCGTCTCAATGTATAATTTTTAGGTGGAATGCTGTTAAAATGAAGCACCTTTTTAAGTTTTTTTGAAATTTTTTTATTTTTGATTATCTTATCGAATTGGAAGTAAGGTTTAACAAACCAAGGGCTATACTTATTCCAAACAGACCATCTACTTAAATTTGATGGATCGCCAGCTTTATGTAAAAGATTTACATCCATAATGATCAACGATCCTGGTTTAGCCTCCAAATACTTAAAACTTCTAATTTTTTGATTTTTTCTTCGCTTTAAAATTTTGTGTGAATTTGGTACGTATTTTGTTGCTCCATTTGCTTTATTAAAATTTTCTAAAGGCGTGATAAGTAAATAATTTATCGGTGGATAGATTGCTGTATTTTGTATAAATCTAGAATCAGTGTGCCAAAGAGATGTTGTACCTATAACATTTTTAAATTTTTTTGACTTTGGCCGATAATTAGAAATATTTCTTACTACTGCGTTATTAAGAACGTATTCAGTGTCAATAATTGAAGACAAAATTTTATCTAACTTTTTGTTGTAAACTAATTCTGACAATTTTAAATTTTCTTCAAAGTAATTATATAATACTATCGAGTTTTTACTCCCAGTATATTTGGATTTATTTGTTCTTTCTTTTAAAATCTTAACAATTTCTTTTTTAAAATAATTGCATTTTTTAATGGAATAAAAATTATCGATTATACAAAATCCATTTTTAAAAAGCTTTTTTTTAATTTTACTAATATTAATATTTTGCATAAAGAATCTAATAATTATCTTATTAGAAAAAAATAAAAGATTAAATAGTTTTCTAATATTTTTTTCTTAATTTATCGTTTTTAATTTTTTTTCTGGCAGCAATTAAATCTTTTTTAACATCCACTGAAAAACTATCACCGTTTAGTTTTAATGTTTTTATTTTTAAACTTTGCTCCAAAGCTCTGACAAGTTCAATATTTTCTATTTTTTCTAAAAAAGTTTTTTTTGTACTAGCAAATTTTTTTAACGCTGAAGGTAAAAAAGAAATTATTGATAAATGTTTATTAAAAAAGAAATTTTTTGATTTATTATATTCAAAAGGCACGTCTACTCTAGATAAATATAAAACCTCATTTTTTAAGTTCGTTACAACTTTTATTATATTTATATTATTTTTTTCTTTAACTTTTAAGGTAGGAAGAACTATATCAGACTTATAGTTATTCAGATGAAATTTAATCACCAAATCAATATGTTTTGGATTTATTAGTGGCTCATCACCTTGAATATCAACTATTAGCTTAGCCCTTTCTTTATTTTTTTTATATGCTTCAAAAATTCTTTCAGTTCCATTTTTATGCTTTTTGGAGGTTAAAATACATTTCACATTATATTTTTTTGCAATATTCATTATTTTATTATCATCACAACATAAAATTAAATCGTTCAATCTTCTTGATAGTTTTGCTCGCCTATAAACATGAACAAATAAAGGTAAACCATCTATTATAGATAGGGATTTTTGATAAAGTCTTTTAGAATTCAATCTGACAGGTATATAGCCAATAATTTTTTTCAAATTCTCCACCCTCCATCTATTTTTATATTCTCTCCTGTTATGTAAGATGATTTTTCTGATAATAAAAATAAAATTAAATTTGAAATCTCATTAGTTTCTCCCCATCTACCCAATGCTGTTTTGTTTAATGTCCATTTGTATAAATTTTTTTTGTTTTTTTTAAAATTTTTATAGAAGGATGATTTCGTAAAACCAGGACTAATCACATTTGCTCTTATACCTTTTTTTGACATTTCGGTTGAAAATGATTGAGTTAGAGATGTTAAGGCACCTTTTGAAGCAGCGTATGCAGCTAATTGTTCAAATCCATATTGTCCGACTATTGAACCAATGTTTACAATAGCACCTTTTTTTTTGTTTTTTAAAATATGTTTTGAAAATTCTTGCATAATAAAAAAAATAGATAAAAAATTTGTATTCATAACTTTTGTAAGATCTTTTTTTGAAATTGTAATAAAGTCTTTTCTAAACCTTACACCTGCATTATTAACTAAGCCTGTAATTACAATTTTTTTTTTATCGGCATCCGAAAATATTTTTTTTATAAGAAGATGATTATTTACGTCCCCATTGTAAATTTTTATATTTTTGAATTTTTTAAATTTTTTATTATCTATTTTTGACTTTATTATAGTAATTACTTTAGCGCCAGAAGTAAGCAATTTTAACGTTAAACTTTCACCTATACCTTTCCCTCCTCCAGTTACTAGAATTTGTTTGTTTGTAAAAGACATTTATAAAACCGGTAGTAAATATTTTTTAAAATTATTAGAATTTTTATTTATGAAAAATAATCTATTTTTTTTCCTTATCGAGTATTTAAAAAGTCCTTTGTTTAAAACTTTCACATTAATATTTTTCCAAATTTTATTAGTAAAAACATCAAGAGTATCGTTAGAAGGCAAATGTATAATAGTATTTCCCTCTTCCATTGCTTGAATGCTTATACCGGTAGCAGATCCAATAAAAATTGATAAAGATTTTTTTTTATTATTAAATTTTTTTTTCGAATCTTAATGATTTTTTCAAGTTTTTTGCTAAATCTTAGGTGGTCTTTACTATTACGTTTTAAGGGATGAATTCTTGGCATTAAATGATTAATCGATTTATCAGGTAAGTTTAAAAGAAACTTATCAAACTTTTCCTCATAATGGTTATTATTATCTAAGTCATAAGGAACGAAAATTTGACCAGAAAATTGCTTCTTTCTTGTCTTCCTAAATCGAAGCGAGGGAATTACATTAATTTTTTTTTTATTCCACAGAAAATACTTTACTAAAACATCTTTTTGATCCTGGCCTGAAACATACAGCTTATCTAATGATTGTTTTTTAAAAATAAGATCAGTTTGCAGGGGCCATGGAGCACAATGCAGATATCCATAAATTTTAGTTTTTCTTTGAATTTTTCTCATATTTTTTATTAATAAATTTTGAAAAGGAATTCCTTCATAATTTAAAAGTAAGTTTTTGATTTTATAATTATTAATTTTTTCAAATAAAAATTTATTTATTCTTTCTGAAAAAACATAATCGCCACAATTATAATTATCTAATTTATTAAACGAAAATTTAAACTTTAATATATTTGTGATAAAAACTTTAAAAAAAAATAATAAACTATATCCTCTAAATTTTTTTTTCTTAAAGATAAGTATATTTTTTTTAAATTTTTCTGGCAGTTTATGATCTAAAGAAATCAAAAACCAAATTGTGTTTTTTAATTTATTAGATCCAATTCTAAAATAATTGTCAAAAAAATTTCCATTTTTATCAAAACTTTTAATATCGCAATATGACACGATTAAATTCATTGATTTTTTTTTTTGAACTTCTAATTCACCATAAACATTTAGATCATAATGGTAGCCTATAGATAAAATATTTTTAATTTTAACGTAAAAATTTTTTATATTGGAAATTTTTAGTAGATCACATAAGACATTTTTTCCAAGAGAATTCGTCCATGTTGTAAAAAAACATAAAGGACTAATATCTACTTCTATTTTATTTTTTATATTTTTATTTAAAAATAATTTACATTTTCTTATTAAATTTATTTGATTAGTATAAATTATATCCATTTATTACAAAGTCTCTTTTAGTATTTTTGTAATTTTTTTCATTTGTGAAATTGAACCAAGTGAGATTCTTAAGTAATTTTCATAACCTGCAACTCCAGGTCCTTTTCTAACTAGTATCTTGTTTTTGAATAATTTTTTTTCAAATTTTTTTTTTTTTTGACCAATGTCAATATGAAAAAAATTAGTATTTGATTTTAAATAGTTCACGTTTAAATCCTTCAATACAGTTATTAAATACTCTCTACCTTGATTTACCAAATTTACGTGATTTCTAATTAATTGTGAATTTTTTAATAAAAATTTTATTGCTAAACACGATAATGAGTTGATTTCATACATTGGTTTTAAATTATATAATTTTTGTGCAATTTTTTTATTTGTTACTAAAAATCCTGTTCTAAGACCAGCTAATCCAAAAACTTTGGAAAAAGATCTTGTTACAATTAAATTAGAAAATCTTTTTGTATACCCTAAGTACGTACTTTTATGAAAACCATAATAAGCTTCGTCAATTATTAATGGTATTTTGAATTTATTGGATTTTTTTAAAATCTTAATCATCTCACCATGTTTAATCTCAGTGCCTGTTGGACTGTTAGGATTTGCTAAAACTATCAAGCTGATTTTTTTATTTATACTCTTATATAATTTTTGAAAATTAAGATTGAGATTTTTGTCATATCCTATGCTTATATTTTTGAGATTGAATAATTTTGCGTAGACATCTACCATCCCAAAAGTTGGATTAATAGTTATGATATTATCTTTAGCATTTGTAAATAGCTCAAAACAGGACCTGAGAGCCAAATCTGATCCTGCTGTAATACAAATCATTTCTTTAGGTATTTTATAAAATTTAGAAATTTGATTATAGACTTCTTCTATGAATGGGTATGCTGATAATAAATCACTTGAAATATTTTTTTTTAAAAATTTTAAAAATTTTTGATTAAATGGAATTACTCTCTCATTTTTATCTAGTCGAAGAAATTTAGATCTATCGTAGTTTTCTCCCCTTATTCGTTTAATTTTTGAAATCCAAACCTTTTTCATTTTCTTTTAGCTTTTTTCTAACCATAAACTTGCATGATTTTTACCAATAAGCTCTCCATCTACATCGCACTTATTACAAGGTGAAAACCCTCTTTTTGCATTTAAAAGGTTTTCTCTAGCTTTTTTAAAATTTTTGTTGAGCCAAATATCAATGATCTTTTCATTTTTAACATTCCCGGCTATAAATTTTTTTGCCCAATCGTGAGAGCACATTTGCACATCTCCATTGTAGTCAATAAAAAAGGTATAAGCTGGATAATTACAAACTGATGAAAGAGCTTTCTTTAATGGTGGTATTACATAGCTTGCATTTTTTAAAGTTCCACTTCTATTGCTAATGTTTAATCCAAAATTTTTATCAGAACTCATGTATCGATTTCTAATAACATACTGATCATCTCTTAAGTTTGCTTTTTTACAAAGTTTATAAAATTGTTCTTCTTCCTTTGGTCCGTCATAAACGCTGATAAGAAGTGTAGATAAACCAGAGTCAAAAAGCATCTTAAGTCTCTCTAAGTTTAGTACGTCTCCGTTAGTAATTATCTCGATTTGAGCATTGGGTAAAAATTTTCTAGCTTCAGAAATACTTGAATATATTTTTTTATCTAGTAATGGTTCCACATAACCGGAATAAATGACCATACCGCTGTAATTTAATTGACTTAATTCATAAAATATCTTGTGATGTAATTCTTTCGAAATAAAATCATTTACTTCCTTATAGTTTGGATCACTTCTAGGACAAAAAGAGCATTTACGATTGCAAACACCAGAATTGCTTATTTCAACAACGGACATCAAGGGAGTTTTTGTTTTATTATAAAACTGTATTCTATCTTTTACAATTTTATCTTTTCTTGGAATATTTTTATCAATAATTGACATATTTCATTTTTTTTTTAATTTAGTATTTCCTTTATTGTCTTTTGTTATAACAAATTTCCTTACCCTTCTATCTTTTATTATATCAGGTCGATGAGTAATAAATATTATTGTTAATTTTCTTCTTAAAGCTAAAAGAGTATCTACAATTTTTTTCTCTGTAAATTTATCAACTGAGCTAGTTATTTCATCACAGATCAAAATTTCAGGCATACGATACAAACTTCTAGCTATCCCTAATCTTTGAATTTGACCACCAGAAAGTCTTGAGCCATTCTCACCTACTTTATAATTTATTCCACTGTTAGTATTTTTTACAAACTTGTCTAAACTTGCATATCTAACCGCTTGTAATAGTTTTTCTCTATTAAAAGATTTATCGCCAAATAAAATATTATTTTTGATAGAACTATCTAATACATAAACAGACTGAGGCACATAACCAACATTCTTTTTCCAATTTGTGTATTCTGATAAAATTGAGTTATCAATTTTTATTCGACCTTTTGTAGGTTTTAATAATCCACTAAGAAGGTCTATAAATGTTGTTTTGCCTAAACCGCTTAAGCCACTTATAATTATAAAATCATTTTTATTTATAGTAAAAGATAAATTTTGAATGATTTTATTTTTTCCTTTTTTATACTTAAATGAAACTTTATCAAAGAAAATTTTTTTTAAAAATTTAATTTTCTGAAATGTTTTTTCTTTAGATATATTTTTATCTTTAAGACCTTTTTCTATAATCTTGATACTAGCCTTGGAATTTTCAATTGACTGCAAATGATTAACAATTCTGCTTGCAGCAGGCATTAATCTATATAATGCTGCAGCATATAAAGTAAGTGTAGGGATAAGGTTCTTTAAATTGTTGTCATTAATTATTAAAATGTAAATTAATACAACCAATATTAGTATCGATGCAAATTCTATATAAATCTTAATGCTATCTTGGATAATTTTTGATATTTTTTGCGCATTGCATCTTTCCCAAAAAAATTTAGAGAAATCTTCTATAAAAGTTTTTTGTTTATTTTCTATTAATATAGATTTAAATGAACTAAATCCCTCTCTAATTGATGTAAAAACTTTAGCTGTAAATTTAACATCCATTTCACCTAACAAAAACATTTTTTTTCTGAATATTAAATTCAACATTGCTCCAACAGTGAAGGCTACAAGAGCAATAACTAAAGTTGAAAAAGGTTGATGTAAAAATAGAATTATGCTTAAGGAAGATATAATTAAAATATCTACAAAAAATCTTAAAAAAATATCAACACATACTCTTGCTCTTTTTATCTCTATTATTATATTTTTTTGTAGTTCAGAAGAATTTAAATTACCAAATTTTTCTAAAGAGTAATTCAAGTAATTTCCGTAAAGTTCTTTAGCCAAATCGTGTTCTATTCTAAAAACAAAATTATTATTCCAAGATGTAAAGAAAAGCATAAAAGATGTTTTTATAAAATAAAGTGCTAAATAAAAAATCAAAAATAGGTAAATAACTTCAGCCGTACTTTCGATATTAATAATATTTAAATTTTGTAAAAAAGAAAAAATTTCTTTAGATTGATCAGGATTTATTATGAGATTTAAAGCTGGAAAAATAATATAAATCGAGAACGCTTCAAGAAAAGTAGCAATTATTAGAAATATATAAAAAACTATAGTTTTTTTTCTAAAATTATTACTTAAAAAATTAAAAACTGTGAAAAATACTTTTAACATATACTGCTTTTTAAAGGAAAATTAATTTTATTTAACTTTTTAATGAATATTTTGTTCCCAGGATCTAAAAAAATTATATTTCTTTTTTCCTTTTTAAGTTCTGAATTCCATTTTTGTTTTGATGAATTTACTAAGTTATCAAAAACTCTAAAAACTTTTTTTTTGTTTAAGCTCATAGTCCAAAAAAAACCTTTTGGTTTTTTAATATTATAGAAAATAAAATTTTTCTTATTTCTTCCACAATTCAATTTTTTGTATCTCTCATAATTAAAGTCAAAATAGGTTTCTAAAAGCGCTAATCTTTTTTTACAAGCTAATGATTCTAAAGCGATAGTTGAGTCCGTACTAACTAAAAACTTATATTTTTTAAAGTTTTCGTATGTAGATCCATCATGTGTTTTTTCTAAAGATTTATTTAAATTCTTTAAATTCAATTTTTTTAAATCATTTAAATACTGTTTAAATTTATATGATTTATATCTTGATTGAATATCAAATTTTAAATTTTTCTTACTACAATATTCGTCAATCAAATGAATAATTTTTTTTTCGTTATAAGTAAATTTTGATATTTTATATTCTGAAATGTACAAAAAAAGATTTTGTTCTCTATTTTTTTTTTTATAATAAAAATTATTTCTAAATGATCCAATGACACTTATTTCGGCTTTCTTAAAAAATTTTTTAAATTTGTTTTTTTCGTTATCGCTAAATACAAATAAATGATCAATCGAAAATTTTTTAAAATTTCTAAAATTTGATATTTCATGAAAAAAGTCACTTGGTTGTATTAGTATTAATTTTATTTGAGAAAAGTATTTTTTAACTTGAAATATTCTTGGATCGTACATCCATTGACTAATAATAAATTTAGGTTTAGCGAATTCAATAAAATTTAAAAAATAATTCAACCCGAAGTTTTTAAAGCCTGAAGAAAATAAAGTTTTTATTAAAAGAAAAAAATTATACTCTTCATGTCTTGAATAAAAAAACTTATAATTATTTTTGTTTATAAAATATTTTAATGTGTTTGATTGAGCATGATCAAATATCAATACATCACATCTCGAAATTTTAAATGTAATTTTACATTTAATAAAAATCAAAAAATATTTTAACATTAAGAAATTATTTGATAGCTAGAAAACCAGCAAACGGCCCGTATTGCATGATACTATTGATATCTTTAAATCCAGCTCTTTTCATAAAATCTATGTTAGCCTTATATGTAAACGGTTCTAACACTCCTCTTATTGAAAGAGATTTATTGTAAATTTCATTTTTTGATATGCCCTGATTAAGCTTAAATTCATGATAAATTTGGGTAAGTATATCTTGAAATCTTGCATCGTTACCTCTTACTTTTTCAAAAATTATAAACCCTCCTCCATGATTTAAAGATTTATATATCTCATCAAATATTTTTTGTCTAAATTTAGGTTTGATAAATTGCAAAGTGTAGTAGGAAGAAACAAAATCACATTTTTTTAATTTAAAATTTTTAAGATTTTTTTTTATGTATAAGATATTTTTTCTTTTTTTTGCAGATAACGATTTTCTTGCATGATTTATCATTTTAGATTCCTCATCAAAACCAATAATTTTTAAATTTTTTAAATCTTTATTGTAACTATAGATATCATTGACCAATTTTCCTGTGGAGCAACCCAGATCATATGCTATTGAGTTATTCACTAAAAAGAAGCTACTTAGTCTGGTTATTAATTCATGACCTTCTAAATAAAATGGTACAGATTTAAATATATGTTTTTC